>Ga0214472_10000014_pt1 | contig 269967 bp, 287 predicted proteins | sample RVTome_6_FD_207662 | JGI IMG/M metagenome (GOLD analysis project Ga0214472, IMG submission 207662) | Soil microbial communities from uranium-contaminated site in the Upper Colorado River Basin, Wyoming, United States - RVT140D175 | ecosystem: Environmental > Terrestrial > Soil > Contaminated... | reverse complement strand
ACCCATCCTCGCCTGACCGCGATCATGCGGCATGGACACCAACAGCGCCAACGCTCGTCCATGACCACGAAGACAACCATAGACCAAGGTCGGATGAGAAAACCGAATATCAATTAGACAACAGCCCCCATACCAGCAGGAAAAGAAGCGGCGCGGCGTCGTGCAGCGCATGATCGACCACTGCCTGCCATCCTTGCGGATCCCACACGTTCCGAAGCGCCAGCGAATAGACGATGCCGACAAGCGCGATCGAGACGGCAACCGCCGTGCGCACGCGCGGGCCGGCTGGGCGGCTTTCCGGCCGAAGCGCCATGGCCGACGCGGTGATCGCGACGGCAATATTGGTAAGGATCGTGAAGAAACCGAAGAAGCGCCACGCCGCCTCGCCTGCGCCAAGGCCCTGGCCGGCGAACTGCCGGACCAGAATCGCAAGCTGGATGCCGAGCGCCGCCCAGACCAGAAGCGCCGTAACGAAGGCAATCGATCGAACGAGCGTCGATATCATGGCCACGCTTTATCGTATCGTCAGGAAACGGACCAGTATCGAACTTTCCTTCCGCCGGGCCGCGAAAAGGGGGCTGTCGCGCGAGCGCGCAATCATGGCATGGCCGAACCATGACGCCATGGCGAGCAGGCGCATTGAGGAGTGACAAAGCGTGACCGGCATGATCGCCGCCTTCCTGTTGACGGTGCTCGTCATCGAGCGGACGCCGGGTCCCAATATGGGTTATCTGGCGCTGGTTTCGGCCGTCGAGGGCCGGCGCGAGGGGCTTTCGGCAACCGCTGGCATCGCAGTGGGGCTGGCCATTATCGGGCTGGCGGCGGCGTTCGGCCTGGCCGCGCTGCTTACCGCCTCGCCGCTCGCTTTCGCCCTGTTGCGTTGGGGCGGCGTCGCCTATCTGCTGTGGCTCGCCTATGAAGCCTGGACAAGCGCGGCCGAAGTCTCGCCGAGCCGCGCCAACCACCGGCAAAGCGCGGCGCGTCATTTCCGCCGCGGGCTGATCGTCAACCTGCTCAATCCCAAGGCCGGCATCTTCTTCGTCGCGATCCTGCCGGGCTTCATCGATCCCGCCCGCGCCATCGCCCCGCAAACCGTGCTGCTGACCATGCTCTACGTGGCGTTGGCCACAGCCATTCACCTGACCGTCGTGGCGCTCGCCGGGACCGCACAGCGCCAGCTCGCCGACCCTGGACGCCAGCGGCAGGCACGGCGGGTGTTCGCGGTCATGCTGGCCGCCGTCGCTATCTGGTTCCTGCTGGCGACCCGATAGAAGCGGACAATGAGGATCGCGGCAGCAGCCGCTATTCTCCGAAGGTCGCGATGATCCGGTCGATCTCCTCGCGCGCGGCGACCGCGATCTTGCCCTGCTTCTTTTTCGCGGCGGCAGCCGTTTCCTCCAGATCGCCGACGATCACGATATTCTCGTCGTTCAGAAGGTTGGCCGGGCCGGTATAGTTGAAACTGCCAAAGATGGAGAGCTGATCGTCGATCGCCATCATCTTGTGGTGAACCTTGCCGAGCGGGCCCGAATTGCCCGCGATCCTGAGGTCGATACCGGCATCCTGCAGCGTCGATTTCGCCGCCCATTTCTGGTTCGCCTGTCGCTTGTCGAGCACGCCGCGCACTGCGACCCCGCGATCGTGCGCGGCGATCAGCGCGTCGTCGATTCCGGACGACTGGGCGAAGGTGAAGCAGGCGAAATCGATCCGGTCCTTGGCTTTCAGGATCTGCTTCATGATCTCCATCTCGGGGCCGTGATCGGGTGCGAATAGCGGCTTCACCCGGACGCCCGACACCGTCACCTCGCGCGGTTTTTCCTTGTGGCCAATGCTCTCCTTGCCGAAGCGGCCGACGCGAATCTCGGCAAATTCGCGCTTGAAGGCGTTGGCGACCGATGCGTCATGGACGATCAGCACATGGTTGAGGTTTCGCGTCACGCCGGTGTCGGTGAAATTGGTTGATCCGGTCAGCACCGAATTGCCGAGCACCATGAATTTCTGGTGGAAGATCGCCGGATTGAAATCGACCTTCACATCGGTCGTCGAGCGCAGGATGGCGGCGAACAATGTCCGGTTGATCTCCCGCTCGCCGACCGCGTCCCAGGCTTCCTGCAGCAACTTGGGCCGCCGCGTGTTGAGCAGGTAGCTCTGTTCGATGACGAGGTCGATCGTCGCGCCGCGGATACGGGCCTCGATAATCGCCTCGGCGATCCGCTGGTTGTCGATCTCCTGCACGGCGATCATCAGCTTCTGACGATGGCCGGCCTGATCGATGAAGTTGACGATCGGATCGATCAGCGAGTCCGCGCCGCCGAGTTCCTGGGGGCCGGTGTAGAGTTCGATATTTCCGAGTATAGTCGGCATAGACTGTCTCCCGACGACCCGGCGCGATGATGGTCCGGCCTCTCGGGGGCCGGTTGCTCGAAGGCCCGATTGTAATTCATTTCGGGCCCGAATCCCAGCCGCTGGACGCTATGCCTCTGCCGGCAGCGCCCAGTCGATCGGCTCGCGGCCCTGTTCTTCCAGGAAAGCGTTCGCCTTGGAGAAATGCCGGCAACCGAAAAAGCCGTTATGCGCCGAAAGCGGCGAAGGATGGGGCGCCCTCAGCACGAGGTGCCGGCCGCCCTGCTCAATGCTCTGCACGAACGCCGCCTTTTTCTGCGCATAGCTGCCCCAGAGCATGAAGACGACGGGATCGGGCTTCTCCGCCACCAGCCGGACGATCGCATCGGTGAACTGCTCCCAGCCCTTGCCGCGATGCGATGCGGCCTGGTGCTGTTCGACGGTGAGTACGGAATTGAGCAGCAGCACGCCCTGTTTCGCCCAATGTTCAAGATGGCCGTGGCCGGCGCGCGGAATGCCGAGATCGCTCTCCATCTCCTTGTAGATATTGACGAGGCTGGGCGGCGGGCGGACGCCGGGGCGCACGCTGAAACACAGCCCATGCGCCTGGCCCGGCCCGTGATAGGGATCCTGTCCCAGGATGACGACGCGAACCTTGCCGAGCGGTGTTGCATCGAGGGCATGAAACCACAGCGATCCCACCGGGAAGATGCGCTTGCCGTTCGCCCGCTCGGCCAGCAGGAAGGCGCGCAAATCGGCCATATAGGGCGCGGCGAACTCGCCCCTGAGCGGCCCCTTCCAGCTTTCGTTCAGCTTGATACCGTCTTCGCTTGCCGTCGCCATCCGCGCACTGTCCGTACAAATGACCGCCAAGGCAAGACCTCCATCGACAGGCCGGCGGCTTGCCAGCCTGACCGGATATCGCGCACAAGGACGCACGCTTCGCGCGGGAGACACTGATGCGCTTTCGGGATTGCTCGTAGCAGCGCTACGGCTTTAGCCCGCAGCGGCCTTGGGCTGCCTTTGCGCGAGGCGGCTTATTTCCGGAGAGAAGGCAGCGAGCACGCATTCCAGCATCTCGGGCCGTCCGGCGAGGCGATGGACCGTCATCACTGACGGAAAAGGACCAGCGATGGGCTATCGGGATAGGCTTGCCGACAAGCCCGAAACGCGATCAGCCGATCAGCAGCTCCGCTTCGGGAAGAAAGTTATCGACCACCCATTTGCGATGGGCGCTGTGCAACGTCGTGAGCGTGTTGCTCGCGTCGCGATATTCGTCGGGCTTGGCGCTGATCATCGATGCCGGCCAGCTCGCCTGATGATAGGCGATGGCGCTACGCGCCTCATTCGTCAGCTCGCGATATTTCCGCAGCATTTCCTGCGTTTCCGGCTTGCCGGCCAGTCGCGCGCAAATCTGTTCCTCGACCATCGACGCAACCTTCGCGCTCTGTTCGGCATAGCGGCGACGAAAGCCGACAAGGTCGCGCGCTTTGTCCTCAGAATCAGAATTGGCAGCGGCGTCCAACTGCGTCGTGATATCGCCAAGGTCGCGATATATGGCGCGGATTTCATCAAACATCGGCGCTATTCCCTTCGACATCCCATCCGTGCCGGAACTTGGTGTCCCGGCTAGCATGCAGTTTTGACACAGGATGGTAAAATTACCGTTAGGATGCGAAGCGCGGCCGAAACATCCCGCGCTCCGCTGCCATCAGGGCTGCGCGACCCAGCCGACGAGAATATAGGCGAGGATGGCAACCGGGCCGAGGACAAACAGCGTCAGCACCGCCAGGCCTAGCCGCACGGCAAGGACGTTCCAGCCCGTCCAATTGGCAAAACCCGCGCAAACGCCCATCAGCTTGGCGTTGTTGCGATCGAGGGCGAATCCCTGATTCATGATGCGATCCTTTTTCTGTTCTGTTGAAGATCGGGGCGAAAGTCCCGCTGCGCCTTAGGCGAGCGGGACGACCGGACCGACCGCCGCGGTGATGCACAGCGCGCTGATGGCGAGCGCGGCAAGCGCAGAAAAAGCGGCGGTTTGAGCATTGGTGAAGTTGATCGACATGGTGTTTGCTCCTGAATTTTTCCGGAGACCCTCTCCGGTATATTCCCTGTTAAGCATCAGCCGTGCCAGTTTTTATAAATCACTATAGATCAATGGCTTAGCTGGACTTGCTCGCGCCAGACCTCTCGGACAGATCCGAATAATCCGTGAAACACGCTATAATTTGGTATGATTTCTCCGTTATTCGGCGCTTTGAGCGGCGCGCCAATCCGCAGGCCGGTCGAAATCGCCGCGCCATATCCCCCGCGCAGCCGCCTGGGCGGCGCTCTCGGCCGACCCATAGCCAGGCGGCGCGTAGCGCGGCAGCACAATCGCCCAGCCCTCGCGAAGCATTGCTTCCCCGATATCGCCGGCCTCCCCGATTTGGCAGCGGACCAACGCGCGGCGATAGCGGTCCTCCGACCGGCTTTCGCATGTGATCGGACCGGACCGGACGAGCCGCCGCAACGCCGCCTGCGCCTCGCGGCCGCAGGGCCAGTCGGCGCCGCCCGCCCCGCCACAGCTCTGCCGAAGTTCCGGCGCATCGATCCCGATCAGCCGCACCGCACGCCCGTCGATCACCAGACTGTCGCCATCGACGATGCGCACCGCTTCGCCGGCGCCGCCCAGCCGTTCGGGCGGATCGAAGGTGTCGCGCGTCCAGCGCGCGGCAAATACCAGCGCGGCGACCAGCCCGAGCGCGAGGAGGATATCGGCTATGGCGCGCAGTCTTCGCATGCGAACCGTCTAACCGCTCGCACGGCCCGGCGCCATTGGCGCTTTCCCGCATCGGCAGTGCATGGCAGAAGCGGAGCAGGGAAAGGGATCGCTATGGAATCGATAGGAACGGCGCGGTGATCAGAGTCGGCATCGGCGGATGGACCTACAAGCCATGGCGCGGAACCTTCTACCCAAAAGGCCTGCGCCAGGCCGACGAGCTTTCCCACGCGGCTGGCCGGCTCGGCGCGATCGAGATCAACGGCACTTATTATCGCCTCCAGAAACCGGAAAGCTTCGCCAAATGGCGCGATGCCACGCCCGACGGATTCCGCTTCACCCTCAAGGCGTCGCGCTACTGCACCAATCGCCGCGACCTGCGCGAAGCCGAAGAGAGCATCGGGCGCTTCCTGGGCCAGGGGATCGTCGAGCTCGGCGACAAGCTCGGCCCGATCTTCTGGCAGTTCATGCCGACCAAGAAGTTCGATGCCGATGAATTCGCGGATTTCCTTGCCATGCTGCCCGGCAAGCAAGACGGCATCCCGCTGCGGCATGCACTGGAAGTGCGCCATGAGAGCTTCGTCTGCCCGGAATTCATCGCGCTCGCCCGCAAGCACAACGCCGCGATCGTCACCGCACATAGCGAGCGCTATCCGCACATCGCGGACCAGACGGCGGACTTCGCCTATGCCCGGCTGCTGGGCGCGCGCGAAGAAATAGCAACCGGCTATCCCGATGCCGAGCTCGATGCCTGGGCGGCGACAGCGCGCGACTGGCGCGACGGCAAACATCCCGAGGGGCCGGACTATGCGGCACCGCAAGCGCCTGTCGGAACGAACCGCGACGTCTATCTGTTCTTCATCAACGGCGCCAAGGTTCGCGCGCCGGCCGCAGCCGAGGCGCTGATCGCCCGGCTGGATGCAGGCTAGCCAAACCGGAGAAGACCATGCGCACGCCCCTTCTGTTTTCCGCCCTGATCGTCCTTGCCGGATGCACGTCCAGTTCCGAAGACTCCGCGCCGGCGCCCACGCAGGAGGATCCCGCGCCGGCGATGCAGACGCTCGATGCCATGCCGGAAGCCTTTCGCGGCCGATGGGATCTTTCGGAGGAAGGCTGCACCGACGAGAGCAGCGAAATGCGGCTCCTCATCGCTGCGGACACCGCCACCTTCTATGGAAGCCGCGCCCAGATCACCGCCATCGAAGCGCAGGGCGAGCAAGCATTGATCGCGGATCACCGCTTCTCCGGAGAGGACGAGACATGGGACGAACGGCTCGCCTATGAACTAAGCGAGGACGGCGAACGGCTGACGGTCGAAACCGCCGACGGCAGCCTTTCGATCCGCATGCGCTGCCCATAAGGCGACCCACGGGCACCTTTTTTCCCGTAAAACCTGTGTTAGCCTTGTTCGTCAGGAATAAAGTTACGCTGTGCTGCGTAATTGTGTTTCGCAACGCAGCACATGCGATGCTTCCGGGGGGAAACGTGATGGAGACCGTAGACTCGTTCAAGTTTGCTCAGGCCGTGGCCAAGGGGCGCGCCCTGGGGGGGCGTCCCGCCAGCCGCGAGGCCGTTCTGGCAAGGCTTCTTTCGAAGCGTGCCGCGGCCCACCGCGCCGGCATGGGCACTCTTGAACGATTTCTGCGGCTCCAGATCGTCTGGTCGCTACCGATCCAGAAACCGGACTCCGGCGCCGCAGACGCCGGTCAATAACAGCCGATAGCTGCTCGGCCTCGCTTTTACGACATTTGTCGAAAAATAACGCCGGCTGGTCGGAAACGCTTCCGGCCGCTCTGGATGAACGCCGGAAAATCGTCGAAAGCCGCCGCACAACAACAGAACAAGATTGTGTGGGCCTATGCGGCGGACGACTTATTTGCTGGCCTCGGTGCCGCTTTTCGCTTTTCCGGCGGAAGGGGGCGCAACCGAAACGGCCGATGCGGCGGAAACCGCCGAAACCGCCGAAATGGGCGCGGCCCAGCTGACTGGCCAAACCTACACGCCCGCCGATTTCGCCCGTTTTTCGCCGACCAGCGCGCTCGATATGGTGCGGCAGATCCCAGGGTTCGCGATTACCGAAGCCGAGGACCGTCGCGGGCTGGGCCAGGGCGGCGCCAATGTGCTGATCAACGGGGAGCGGATTTCCGGCAAATCGAACGACGCGGTCACCGCGCTCGGCCGCATCTCGGCCGGCAATGTCACGCGGCTCGAAGTCCGCGATGCGGCAACGCTCGATATTCCCGGGCTTTCGGGACAGGTCGTGAATGTCGTCGCAGAAACCACCGGCGTCAGCGGCAATTTCACCTGGCGCCCGCAGTTCCGCGCCCACAACACCGACCCCCGGCTCTTCACCGGGGAGATTTCGGTCAACGGCCGCCAGGGCCCGGTCGACTATACCCTGAGCCTTTCCAACCTCGACGATTCCTTCCGCAGCGGCAATGACGGGATCGAGATCGTCACCGATGCCGCCGGAAACATCATCGACCGCCGCTACGAAGTCGCGACTTTCGACGGGGACCGGCCCCGCATTTCGGGCAGCTTTCGTTTCGACGGGCCGGGAAGCTCCATCGGCAACCTCAATCTCTCCTATGAGGAATATATCTTTCGCGGGCGCGAGGATTCGGATCGCTCCTTTCCCGGCACGGTGGACCGGTTCCGGCGATTCCGGGAACGCGAGGACGAATGGAATTACGAGATTGGCGGCGATTTCGAGTTCGCGCTGGGCCCGGGGCGACTGAAACTCATCGGTCTTCGCCGTTTCGAGCGCAGCCCCTATCGGCAGAGCGCGATTTTCGATTTTGCAGACGGCTCGCCCTCGACCGGCATCCGCTTCACCCAGGACGCGGACGAAGCCGAGACTATCCTGCGCAGCGAATATCGCTGGCAGATGGGCGGTGACTGGCAGGTTTCGCTCGAAGGCGCGCGCAACTCGCTCGACATCGAAAACCGGCTCTTCCAGCTCGATACCAATGGCGACTTTCAGGAAACCCCGCTCCCCGGCGGCGCGTCCGTGGTCAGCGAGGACCGCTATGAAGGCAATATCACCTATGGCCGCCCCCTTGCCGACAACCTGACCCTCCAGACATCAATCGGCCTTGAATATTCGGAGCTCAGCCAGACCGGTAGCGGCGGACTGACCCGTAGTTTCTACCGGCCCAAGGGGTTTCTTTCGCTCGCCTGGGGGGCAAGCGAAACGCTCGATATCCGGGCGCGCATCGAACGCGAAGTCGGGCAGCTCGATTTCGGCGATTTCGTTTCGAGCGTGAATGTCAGCACCAACAACCAGAACGCATCGAACCCCAATCTCGTACCGCCGCAAAGCTGGAACGCGGAGATCGAGGCGACCAAGACGCTCGGACCTTGGGGATCGATAACCGCGCGCCTCTTTTATGAATCGATCAGCGACGTCGTCGACCAGATCCCGCTAAGCCCGACCGCCGAGGCCCCCGGCAATATCGATAGCGCGCGGCGCTATGGCCTCGAATGGAACAGCACGATCAATTTCGATCCGATCGGCTTTACCGGCGCGCGGCTCGATCTCGAATTCACGCTCGAACAGACGCGGCTCGACGATCCCCTGACCGGAAAATCGCGCGCACTCGGCGAAAATGATACAAGCTATATCGAAGCCGAATTCCGCCACGACGTTCCCGGCACCGATATCGCCTGGGGACTGGAGTTCGAACGCTATCGCCAGTCGGCCGGGTACCGGCTCAATGAACTTTCGCAATTCGTGACGCGCCCGGCCTTTCTCGGCGCCTATGTCGAACATAAGGACGTACTGGGCCTGCGCGTCCGCGGCAGCGTCTACAATCTGATCGACGCGCATGACGATTTTTCGCGGATCGCCTATGTCGACCGGCGCGATGGGCCGATCGACTTTATCGAAAACCGGCACCGGCGGATCGGCCCGATCTTCACCTTCACGATAAGCGGCAGTTTCTAGGCAGGGCCCGGTGAATTCCGGCTAGCCCCGGAATCCGGTCGCCTCGAGCCCTTGCCAGGCGAGCAGGCCAACGATGACGGCCAGAAAGGCGACAGCGGCGAAACGGAATATCTCCCAGCCGCTCCAACCGGCAAAGGGCGGCGGCGGATCGTGCGATTCCGGCGCGGCGGAAACGGCCGACGTCGGCTCAGCCACCGCCGATGCGTCGAAGCGCATTTCATACCCGCCCTTGGGAATATGGAAACGGATATCGCCGGCAATTCCGTATTCGGTATAATAGGCGTCGAGCAACTTGCGCAGCCGCCCCACCTGAACGCGCGGATAGCTGTCGGCTTGGGTATCGAAATTGGGCGGCCGGCCGAGCGCGTCGACGGCAATCGTATAGGCCTTGAGCCGCGCGCCTTCGCCCTGCGCCGCTTTTTCGACGAGAAAGGACAGCAGGCGGCGCATCACAGGCGACCGTTCGAACTGCGGCGCCGCAAAAGCACGCAGCAATTCGGCGCGAATATCATCGCGCAGCGCTATCTGCGGCAAATCCTTCGTGAATCGCGCCATCCCGGCCCCGTCCCTATCCCGTTCGCACCATCCTTTAGCGCGCAAGCGTTATGTAACGGTAAATCCCGGCATGGCTTTTAAGCGGTGTAACCCCCCACAAAAGTGCGGAAATCAGGGATGTTACCCCCGAATGGTCGCAAACCAGGATCGCGGGTGAGACGAAACTTATTTCGCGCCGGTGCGTCTATACCGCATATGGTCCGCAGCATTTTCCCCCGTGCGCGACTGGCCAATCAATCGTTCCGGCTTGCCGGAGCGGCGGTACTTGCCGGTCTAGCAGTGCTCAGCAGCCCCGCCAGCGCCAATGATGGCGCCGGGCGGGGCGGCGTGACCGCCGTTGCGCGCGCAAGCGCCACCATCGCCCATGCCACCGAACTTCGCAGCGAAGAGCTGTTCGCGCTCGGTGATCGCTATGCCGAGGCCGAGGGGCTCGCCGTGCGGCCAATCGGCATTTCGCGTCGTAACTGTTCGGAGAATGACGGCGAAAGCCGTTGCGAGCTTGTCGTTCTCGACATGCCCTGATCGGGCGAACCGCCCGAGCTCAAATTTTCATGAAATTTGCCAGCCTGGGCCTGGCTCTCAGCTGGCCGTAAACCAGCCGCGCCGGCTTTCCATACGCTCGGCCACCTGGCGCGAAACCTGCTGGCATTCGGCCAAAATAAGCGGATATGGCTCACCGCTCGCGCGGATCAGCGCCTGTTCGGACTGGGCATAGCAAGCCGCCTCGCTGCGATAGACATCGTCACCCCGCGCAACCTGCTCGCACATCGTCGCGCCGTCGCCGCAGCCCATGATCGCCATAACGTAGAAAACCGGACCCATTGGACTTTCCTTCCCTTCCTGTAATCAATGGATAGGCGCGGCGGATGGTTCCGGCTGTGCAGCAGATCACAGAAGACGCGCTAAGCTGGCCGTTTCGCAAAAATACCCTATCTAGGCCGCGCATGCCGCCCGAAAGCCTCTCGACAGACGATGTTTCCCGCAAGCCCGGCTTTTCCGTGCTGCGGCGCTTTCTGCCGTTTCTCTGGCCGAAGCATGATTCCGGGCTGAAGGCCCGCGTGATCGGTGCCTTTGCGCTGGTTCTCCTCGCCAAGGCGGTGCTGCTGGTGATGCCGTTCGCCTATAAGGCGGTGATCGACAATATGAGCGAACCGGGAACGGCCGGGAACGATCCTGCAGTTATGCTCGCGATCGCGCTGGTCTTGGCTTATGCGGGTGCGCGTTTCGGCGGCGTATTGTTCAACAATTTGCGCAATGTCGTCTTCGAGAAAGTCGGCCAGAGCGCCGCGCGGCGGCTGACCGAAAATGTCTTCGCGCATCTCCACGATCTCCCGCTGCGTTTCCATCTCGAACGCAAGACCGGCGGCGTCACCAAGATCATCGAACGCGGCACCAAGAGCATCGATACGATGCTCTTTTTCCTGTTGTTCAACATCGCGCCCACGGCAATCGAGCTGATTGCGGTCTGCGTGATCTTCTTCGTCAAGTTCGGCGCCGGGCTCGTCGCGGTAACCCTGAGCGTGATCACCGTCTATATCACCTTCACCCGGCTGGTGACGCGCTGGCGCACCAAGCTGCGCCGCGACATGGTCGATCTCGACACCACCGCCTACAGCCATGCGGTCGATTCGCTCCTCAACTTCGAAACCGTCAAATATTTCAACGCCGAAGCGCGCGAAGCCCAGCGTTTCAGCAACGCCGTTTCCAGCTGGGCCAATGCCGCGGTGAAGAGCGAGAACAGCCTCGCGCTTCTCAACATCGGCCAGGCGCTGCTGACCAACGGCATGATGGCGGGTGCGATGGGCTATACCGTCTGGGGCTGGAGCCAGGGGATGTTCACCACCGGCGACGTCGTGCTCGTCAACGCGCTGCTGATGCAGCTATTCCGTCCGCTCGATTTCCTCGGCACCGTCTACCGCACCGTGCAGCAGGGAATAATCGACATGGAGGCAATGTTCGACTTGCTCGACACGCCTTCGGAAATTGTCGACGCGCCGGGCGCGGGCGCGCTCCATGTGCCGCGCGGCGAAATCCGCTTCGAGGACGTCCGCTTCGGCTATGACACCGACCGGTCGATCCTGAAGGGCATCGACCTTGTCGTCGCGCCGGGTTCGAAGCTCGCCATTGTCGGCCCGTCGGGCGCGGGCAAATCGACGATCGCGCGGCTGCTCTTCCGTTTCTACGACGTCACCGGCGGCCGCATCCTGATCGACGGGCAGGACATCGCGAAGGTTAAGCAGCAAAGCCTGCGCGCCGCGATCGGCATTGTCCCGCAGGATACCGTGCTGTTCAACGACACCATCGGCTACAACATCGCCTATGGCCGCGAAGGCGCGAGTGAGACCGAAATCCAAGAGGCCGCAAAAGGCGCGGCGATCCACACCTTCATCGAGAGTTTATCGAAAGGCTATGAAACCCGCGTCGGCGAACGCGGGCTCAAGCTTTCGGGCGGAGAAAAGCAGCGCGTCGCCGTCGCGCGGGCCCTGCTCAAGGATCCGCCGATCCTTATCCTCGACGAAGCCACGAGCGCGCTCGACAGCCGCACCGAGGCCGAAATCCAGGCGACGCTCGAACGCGCCGAACAGGGCCGCACGACCATCATCATCGCCCACCGCCTCTCGACCATCGTCGATGCCGACGAGATCGTCGTGCTCGATCATGGCCGGATCGCCGAGCGCGGCAGCCATGCCGTATTGCTCTCCAAGGGCACGCTTTACGCCGAAATGTGGGCCCGGCAGCGCGAGGAACGCGTCGATGGCAGCCCCGTTCAGCTTGGCGATCCGCATGAGACTTCCTAGCGTGGCCACCCATGGCTGATCTTGACTCGATCCTGCGCGACACCTTCGGCTTTTCGGGCTTTCGCAGCGTCCAGCGCGACGTGATCGACCGGGTGATGGCGGGCGAGCACAGCCTGGCGGTGATGCCGACCGGGGCGGGAAAATCGCTCTGTTTTCAGATTCCCGCGCTCGCCCGGCCGGGGACGGGGCTGGTCATCTCGCCGCTGATCGCGCTGATGCACGATCAGGTCCGCGCCGCCGAGGTCGCCGGGATCAAGGCGGCGACACTGACGTCCGCAGACGCCAACCGCGCAGAAACGATCGAGCGGTTCCGCGCCGGCGATCTCGATTTGCTGTACGTCGCGCCCGAACGCGCCAGCGGCGGAGACTTCCAGGCGATGCTCGAGGCAACGCCACTGTCGCTGATCGCCATCGACGAAGCGCATTGCGTGTCCGAATGGGGGCATGATTTCCGCCCCGACTATCGCCTGCTCCGCCCAATGCTCGACCGGTTCGCCGACGTGCCGCGCATCGCGCTGACCGCGACGGCCGACCGGCACACGCGCGAGGATATCCTCGCCCATCTCGGCATTCCCGAGGACGGGCTGATCGTCGCCGGGTTCGACCGGCCCAATATCCGCTACATCGTCCAGCCGCGCGCGGGCTTGCCGAAACAGATCAAGGCGCTGACCGACGAACAGCCGGGCGCAGGCATCGTCTATACGACCAGCCGCGCGGCGGCCGAAAAGATCGCCGGCCAGATCGCCGCGACCGGACGGAGCGCGCGCGCCTATCATGCCGGCCTGCCCGCCGAAGAACGCGCCGCCAACCAGGCCGCCTTCGTGGCTTCGGAAGACATGGTGATGTGCGCGACGATCGCCTTCGGCATGGGGATCGACAAGCCCGACGTCCGCTTCGTCGCCCATGCCGGCATCCCCAAATCGATCGAGGCCTATTATCAGGAAACCGGCCGCGCGGGCCGCGACGGCGATCCGGCCGAGGCGCATCTCTTCTGGGGCGCCGAGGATTTCTCGCGCGCGCGGCGGCGGATCGAGGATGAGGTCGAGCCCGAACGCCGCGCCGGCGAACGCACGCGCCTCAACGCGCTGGGCGGGCTCGTCGAGACGGCGACCTGCCGCCGCGCGATCCTGCTCCGCCATTTCGGCGAAAGCCCGCCCGAACGCTGCGGCAATTGCGACAATTGCCTCGATCCGCCCAAGGCGGTCGACGTGACCGAGACGGCGCGCAAATTCCTCTCCGCCGTCTACCGCACCGGCCAGCGCTTCGGCATGGGCCATGTCGGCGACGTGCTGATGGGCAACACGACCGATCGGATCGCATCCCTCGGCCATGACCGGCTTTCGGTCTTCGGCATCGTCGACGCGGACGAAGCCCCGCTGGTCCGCCCGGTCTCGCGCGCGCTGCAGACCCGCGACGCGCTGATCCAGACCGAGCATGGCGGGCTGGCGCTCGGCCCCTCGGCGCGCGCGATCCTGAAGGGCGAGGAAGAGGTTGCGCTCGTCCTGCCGCCCGCGAAACCGAAGAGACGCCGCGCCAACCAGGCCGTCAACCCGGTCGGCGATCCGCTGTTCGATGCGCTGCGCGAGAAGCGCAAGGCCATCGCCACGGAAAATGCGATCCCGCCCTATGTCATCTTTCACGATTCCACCCTGCGCGAGATGGCATCGGCGAAGCCGGGCTCGCTCGGCGCGCTCTCGCGGATAACGGGTGTCGGCGAGAGCAAGCTTGCGCGTTATGGCGAGGATTTCCTCGCCGTGATCGCCGCGCACGCCTGACGCGCGGCGCGGATTATTTCATAGGCGCGCCTCCCCCGTCATTGCGAGGAGGCCCGAACGTGTTTCGGGGCGACGCGGCAATCCAGTTCCAACGGCGGAGCATGGAGATATCGGTGGCACTGGATTGCCGCGCTCCCTTCGGTCGCTCGCAATGACGAGTCTCTTCGCCGGCACCGTGCCCGCACAGGTTGACACGAAACGGCATTTTTCTCCCGTGCGACCTTCGGGCGGAAAGCCCCGAAAAGCGCGCGACAGGAGGGCCGGAGGCTCCCGAAAACGCGCGCCGGATGTGACCTTCGGGCGCGGCACGGGAGGCCGCTCAAAAAGCGAGGGATCGGGCGCCATCCGACAGGATGGAGCAGAGTATTTCCAAATAGGACAGGGAATTTTGCAAAAGGCAAACCATGGCAGGGAGGAATCATAGGAGCCAAGAACTCCCTAACGGCATTCCCGCAGGGGTTTCCAACATATAGTGTATGAGTCACCCTCTCACACATGATGCTGTTGCACGCTGGGATTAGTAAGATGCGCGCATCCCATTTAAGCATGTTGTGTGTTTAGCTAGAACCGGCATAGCCGGTGTAATTATAGTTTGTATGCAGGCCTTCCAGCATACAAAACCTTATTAAGGGCTACGCTTGATAAAAGTGCGCTTTGTGCTGTAAGCAAGCGTTACGCTTAGTAGGAGCCGGTATATGAATGAAGGCCGATCAGGTCGATATGTGCGTCAGCCTAACAATTATGCTGCCTTCATCCCAGCACCCTTACCCCCCGACCCTCCGCTAATTGTCGACGACGAACTTCAAACACTCCTTTCAAAAGCTGATCGAGCATTAGGGCGTTTGGACGGTTCCATACAGACTCTTCCGGACCCGGATTTGTTCGTTGTCATGTACGTTCGAAAGGAGGCTGTCCTATCCAGCCAGATTGAAGGGACTCAATCCTCACTCAATGACCTTCTGGAGCTCGAAGCTTCGATAGCCGATGCTACGCGGCCCACAGATGTCAGTGAGGTTGTAAATTACGTTCACGCGATGAATTATGGATTGAGCCGACTAAAGGAGCTGCCTCTATCGGTTCGACTCATCCGGGAGATTCACCAACAATTACTCCGAGATGTGCGCGGCAGGCATCTGGATCCCGGCGAAATTCGCCGAACGCAAAATTGGATTGGTGCGCAAGGTTGCTCTCTTAATGAAGCGACGTTCGTGCCTCCTCCACCTGATCAGGTTGGAGATCATCTATCTGATCTAGAGCGGTTTATTCATTCGGATACAAACATACCGTACCTTATTAAAATTGGCCTTATCCACGCACAGTTTGAAACCATACATCCGTTTTTAGATGGGAACGGTAGGGTAGGCAGACTCCTGATAACGTTTCTCTTATGCCAAAGCGAAATATTGATAAGGCCGGTTTTATATCTGTCATATTATTTCAAAAGGCATAGGCAGGAATATTACGATCTCTTGCAAGGCGTTCGTGATGAAGGCGAATGGGAGAGCTGGATAAAATTTTTCTTGGAAGGAGTTGCGACCGTCAGCCTTGAAGCCACAACCACGGCTCGAGCCATTGTTGAGTTAAGGGAAAGCCATAGGCAATACATTATAGAGGAATTCGGGAGGGCAGCTGGAAATGGCCTCAAAGTCCTTGAAAGCCTATATAAAACGCCTTTTACAACAACAAAGATGATTCAAGACCTCCTTGGAATCACTTTCCCCCCGGCGAACAACTTGATCAAAAAAATGGTTGCTGGCGACCTGCTCACTGAAGTGACAGGCCAAGATCGTTACCGGGTTTACCAGTATCGCCCATATGTATCCCTATTTTCGGACCCTCGCCAAACGGGAGGAGTGGGGCAACCTGATCAAATCATGCACCAATAATCTCGCTATCAGGCCCATCGATAGCGTTCCATCCCCGCTTGCCCCCCGCCCCCTTCTGGCCATATGAGCGCCTCGAAGGAGAGGGTTCATGTTCCGCACCATAACCGAAGATTTTCTGGCCTCGCCGCAGATCGCCATCGCCGAAATCGCCGAGGCCGCGAAGCAGGGGGTGACGCTCGTCATCAACAACCGGCCCGACGGCGAAGATCCCGGGCAGCCCGAGAGCGCGGCAATCGAGGCGGCGGCGCGCGAGGCGGGGCTCGATTATACCGCGATCCCCGTCACCCATGCCGGCTTTTCGATGCCGCAGGTCGAAGCGATGCGCGCGGCGCTGGATGGCAATGACGGGAAGACGCTCGCCTATTGCCGCTCGGGCACCCGCTCCACGCTCCTTTGGGCTTTGGCCGAAGCGCATCACGGCCGCGATCCGCATGCGATTGCCGAGGAGGCCGCGGCCGGCGGCTATGATGTCGGCCCGGTGCGATCGCTGATGGATGCCTTCGCAGCGGCGAAATGAGCGGGGGCGCCCTCTTCGTCATTGCGAGCGCAGCGACGCAATCCAGAGCGGCTTGCGATGACGTTTTCGGGTCTGGATTGCCGCGTCGCTCCGCTCCTCGCAATGACGATATATGGCGGGTGACCGTGAGCCGGCCCCGATGAGCTGGCCCCGATGAGCTGGCCCCGATGAGCTGGCCCCGATGAGCTGGCCCCGATGAGCTGGATAGTCCTTGCCGAATCGATGGCCGCCGTGCTGATCCTGGCCGGCATCGCCTGGCTGCTCGGGCTCGGCGCGCCGCCGCGGATCGAGAGCGAGGAAGCGGCGGCGCGGTTCGCGCGCGACGCGCATAGCGGCTTTCGCCCGGTCGAGACCGCGCTCGACAGCGCGGGGCGCGCCGCGCTGGTGCTAAGCGACAATGGCGCAATCGTGCTGCTGCGCCCGCATGGCGCGCAGATCGCCGCCCGCGTCTTCCGCGCCGCGCCGCCGATCACGCGGGAGGGCGGGGAATTGAAAATCGCGACCGGCGAATCCATGTTCGGCGATGTTACGATAATGTTGGACGAGGCGGAGGCCGCCCGCTGGGCCGAACGCTTCGCGAAGCAGGCAGAGGAACAGGCCGATGGTTGATCTTCCCAGCCCCACCGAGGTCGCGGTGCCGGCCTTTGTCATCCTCGTGCTCGTCGAGATGCTCGTAAGTTGGCGGGTCGATCCCTCGCGCTACGAGCCCAGGGACACGCTCACTTCGATGATGCTCGGCACCGGATCGACGGTGGCCGGGGCGCTGACCGGCGCGAGCGTCTTCGCGCTGTCGCTATGGATCGCCCAGTACAGGCTCGTCGATATCGGCTTCGTCTGGTGGGCCTGGCCGCTGTGCTTCCTGCTCGACGATCTGGCCTATTATGTCTTTCACAGGAGCGCGCACCGCATCCGCTGGTTCTGGGCAAGCCATGTCATCCACCATACCAGCCAGCATTATAATCTTTCGACGGCGCTGCGGCAGACCTGGACGGGCTTTATCAGCATATCCTTCGTCTTCCGGCTGCCGCTGTTCCTGTTCTTCCCGCCGGAGATGGTGTTTTTCTGCGCCGGACTGAACCTCGTCTATCAGTTCTGGATCCATACCGAGGCGATTCAGCGCTTCCCGCGCTGGTTCGAGGCGGTGATGAACACGCCCTCGCACCACCGCGTCCACCATGCGACCAATCCGCGCTATCTCGACATGAACTATGCCGGGGTTTTTATCATCTGGGACAAGATGTTCGGCACCTTCACCGCCGAGATCGACGAGGACCGGCCGCGCTACGGCATCATCAAGAATCTCGGGAGCTTCAACCTGTTCTGGGCGGCCTTCCACGAATGGATCGGCATTGCGAAGGATGTTTTCACCGTGCGGGGATTGCGCAACAAGCTCGGCTATATGTTCCGCCCGCCCGGCTGGAGCCATGACGGGTCGCGCGATACGTCCGACACGATCAAGGCGCGGTGGCGAGAGGGCGAGGACGCGTAACACTTCGTCATTGCGAGGAGTGAAGCGACGCGGCAATCCAGAACCGCAAACGTCACCGCAAGCCGCTCCGGATTGCTTCGCTATGCTCGCAATGACGATGGCGCAAAAAATGGGCCGGTGGATTGCTCCACCGGCCCAGTTATTCGCGGGAACGAACCTCTTAGTAGTTGTATGCGCGTTCGCCATGTTCGGCGAGGTCGAGACCCTCGCGTTCGGCTTCTTCGCTGACCCGACCGCCGGTGACGATCTTGGCGATGAAGGCGGCGATCGCGGTGCCGACGGCTGCCCAGACGATGGCGACAACCACCGCGATGATCTGGGTCGTCACCTGGGCGCCCATGGCCGTGGAACCGTCGCCGGGTCCGCCGAACATCGGCTGGTAGACGATGCCGGTGCCGATGGCGCCGATCATGCCGCCGATGCCGTGGATACCGAAGGCATCGAGCGAGTCGTCATAGCCGAGCTTCGGCTTGATGACCGCCACGGCGATGTAGCAGACGATGGCCGCCACGGCGCCGAGAACGATCGCGCCGAACGGGCCGGAGTTGCCGGCGGCCGGTGTGACCGCGACGAGGCCGGCGATAACGCCCGAGCAGAAGCCCAGCGCCGAACCCTTGCGGCCCGAAAGGGCCTCCGCAAGCATCCAGAACAGGCCCGCCGAGGCGGTGGCGACGAAGGTGTTGATCATCGCGAGACCGGCGGTGCCGTCGGCTTCGAGTTCCGACCCGGCGTTGAAGCCGAACCAGCCAACCCAGAGCAGGCCGGTACCGATCATCGTCATCGTCAGCGAGTGCGGGGGCATCGGCTCTTTCGGATAGCCGGTGCGCTTGCCGAAGATCATCGCGGCCACCAGCGCCGAGACACCGGCATTGATGTGAACCACTGTGCCGCCGGCGAAGTCGAGAGCGCCCATCTCGAAGAGAAGGCCGCCGCCCGCCCACACCATGTGCGCGATCGGGAAATAGACGATGGTCAGCCAGATGGCCGTGAACAGCATCACGGCGGCAAACTTCGTGCGTTCGACGATACCGCCGAGCACGAGGGCCGCGGTGATCGCCGCGAAGGTCATCTGGAAGCAGATGAAGACATATTCGGAAATAACCTCATCCGAGAATGTCGCCGCCGTGCTGTCCGGTGTCGTTTGTGCGAGGAACAGATTGCCCCAGCTGAAATAGGCATTGCCTTCGGGGCCGAACGCCGTGCTGTAGCCCCACATCACCCAGATGAGCATGGCCAGCGCGGAAACCGCGCCGATCTGCGTCATCGTGGAGAGCATGTTCTTGGTGCGGGTTAGGCCGCCGTAGAACAGGGCGAGGCCCGGAAGGATCATGAGCAGGACGAGGATCGTCGCCGTCATCATCCAGGCGTTGTTACCGGGGTTGGGCACCGCAGGCGCCGCTTCGACCGCGGCCTCCGCAGCTTCCTGAGCCCATGCTGGCGCGGCAGCGAGCGCCGCCACGCCGAGAGCCGTCATTTTCGTGAGAAATCGCATCATAATCCCCCTTAAAGAGCCGTATCGTCGGTTTCGCCGGTGCGAATTCGCAGCGCACCACCGACATCGAGCGTGAAAATCTTGCCGTCGCCGATCGAGTCGGTCTTTGCGGCCGCGGCGATTGCCTCGACCACGCGCGGGGCAAGGTCGTCGGCCACCACCGTTTCGATCCGGATCTTGGGAACCATGTTGGTTTCGTACTCGGCGCCGCGGTAAACCTCGGTCTGACCCTTTTGGCGACCGAAGCCCTTGGCCTCGATCGCGGTCATCCCCTGGACGCCCACTTCGGACAAGGCTTCTCGCACCTCGTCCAGCTTAAATGGTTTTATGATTGCTATGATAAGTTTCATACTGCCTCCCTGTCTGACCGAAGATTGCTGCATCGCAACATATCTGTCAAATGGGAAAGGCTATAAAAAAGCCGTATTCCTTATAACAAAATTATACTTTTCCCGGGAATCGACTGTTTTCCTTACACTTAGGCAGTCGAAAAATTTTCAATCAAATGTTAGCCAAGGCCGCGATTTCATCCAGCGAATCGGCCACCGCGCGCCGCCCGATGCCGATCAGCTCCTCGGCGCGGGTGAAGTTGGAGACGTCGATATGGCCGACCCGCAACGCCAGCTCGAGATCGGGCGGATCCTGGTCGATCGAAAGGCGGGCGAGCTTGGAAAGCATCAATCCCGTCGCGCTGCGCACAATGGAAAGCGTCGTCACGCGCGGCGATTCGCCATCGGTGAGGCCGACCGCAGCACGGCGCGCACCATAATCGCCCTGCAGGTTGATCGCGATCGTCGGCAGGCCGGGACCGAGATCGCGCGCCGGGCGGACGGGCACCGGCATCACGGCGCCGCCGTCAGACAATATCTGGCCATCGCGGACGACCGGCTGGAAAATCCCGGGGAGCGCAATCGTCGCATGGATCGCATCGCAGACCGGCCCGCTATCGAGAATGACCGGATCGCCCGACATCAGATCGGCGGCGACCACCGCGGTCGGTATCGACAGCGCCTCGAAACTCAGATCGCCAAGATGCTCGTCTATAAGCCTTGCGATCGCCTTGCCGCTGAGCACCGAACCGGGCCGCCAGTTCGGCCCGAGATAGCGCAGCACCGCGCGGACCGAGGAGGTCGAATGGGCGAGCTCTTCCAATGCATCGAGCCGGCCCGCGGCATGCGCGATCGCAACGATGCCGCCGATCGACGTGCCGGCGAGCGCGCCGACCTCGATCTCCGCTTCCTCAAGCGCGCGCAAAACCCCGATATGCGCCCAGCCGAGCCCGGCGCCGCCGCCCAGAGCGAGAGCGATCTTCATGGCGCGACCTTCATTGCGCCTCGGCATCCCGGATAATCGCGCGGGCCGCTTCAAGATGGTCCTCATCGACCATGATGCGCACGGGGATCATGATGCCGACGCTTTCGGCGATGTTCATGCCGGTATCGAAGCAGGCGGTGGGAATGCCGTCCGCTTCCAGCCGCGCGCTGATGATCGCGGCCTCGATGCCGCTGGAAAACCGGCCCAGTTCAACGAGCGCCACGGCCTAGCTTTCCGCACCGATATAGCGATCGGTCGGCCGGGTCGGCAGGCCGTCGATACTGGTCGTGCGACCTTGCATCTTTTCCGCCCAGGCTTCGGGGTCCGATTGCGCGTGATATTTGGCGAGCGTTTCCCGATCATGGACGAGCTCCATCATCGGCACGCCCCAGCCGCAGCTCGTTTGCGCCGACTCGATCGCGATATCGAAGATCTGCCGGGTGCCGGGAAGCAGGGTGAAATGCCGCGCGAGATCGGCCCAGCCTTCGTCCCGCGGCAGCACGGGCGCGCCGCGGCCATAGATGCGGAAGATCAGCGCCGGATTCTCGAAAGCGCAGAACATGATCGTGATCCTGCCATCGGCGGCGAGATGGGCGTGGGTCTCGTTCCCCGAACCGCCGAGATCGAGATAGGCGACGCGGGTCGGCGAGAGCACCCGGAACGCATCATAGCCCTTGGGCGAGAGATTGACCCGCCCGTCCGCCGCCGCGGTTGCGACGAAGAACATCGGCTGTTTCTCGATAAAGGCGATATGCTTGTCGGTCAGCGCGTCGAAAAATTCAGCCATAGGTTCCGCTCTCTCAGCCGTTGACACCTCTGCCGCCTTCGTCGCAACCCATCGCGCAGCAGGCAGGCGTACAAAACAGCAAATATATTAGATGATATCGCCACCAGAAAAATTTACCGCGTATGAAGGCCGCTATTGTACAAAACTACTCTATGATTCATATATCGATACCGTGCATAAATGCACGCTTACCCGCAGGAGGATGACATGCCCGCTCGGAAACCAATGATGGGTCCGACGCCTGACCGAGAGGAACTGAGCCAGCTGGTAGAAGAATCGCTCAAAGAGCCTATGACTGATGAGCAATTTGAAATTCAAAAGGCCAGCTTCGCCTTCGGAAACGCACCTGACTCAGAATATATAACCAAGGATAGCGTTAGGAACGCCATCAATAGCTTCAGAATCAGAAAAGCCGCATAACGGAAGAGGCCCGGCGCTGCCGGGCCTTTTTTATCATGATCGTATTAGAGCAAGATGACCCCGTATTGTACGCCAGCCTCTTGGAGAAGAACCTCCTTCGCCAATACGTCTTGCTTGCCAACTGCATTGAGATCGGGCTCAAACAAGGCCCCTTCTCACTCGACAAATATGTCCTTTGGGCCCTCAATCATGCCGCTGTCGCCAATATTTCCCAATTTGGCGGGCGTTTCCGAGAAGAGCCCATATATGTAGGAGAGCATATTCCTCCTCACTTCAAAGATGTCCCCCAGTTGATGGATCGGTTCATCTCGTTCCTTCATGAAAATTGGCATAATCTTGGCCCAACGCAATTGGCTGCATATGGCCTGTGGAGGCTGAATTGGATTCATCCCTTTATCGAAGGGAATGGGCGAACAGCTCGAGCTGTTTGCTATTATCTCTTATGCGCCAAATACGGCGGGCTGCTCCCCGGGCAGAAAATTGTGCCCGAAAGGATTCGGGAGGATCGCCAACCATATTATAAGGCTCTTCGCGCAGCTGATCGAGCGTGGGAAGAGGGCAATCTCGATTGTTCTGAACTAGAAGGTTATTTGGCCGAATTGGTCAGACAACAACTGACAGAGAAGACAGTCTAGGCGGCCGTGCCCCCGACCGTCAGCCCGTCGATCAGCAAGGTCGGCTGCCCGACGCCGGCCGGGATCGATTGCCCGGCCTTGCCGCAGATGCCGATGCCTTCGTCGAGCGCAAGATCGTTGCCGATGGCCGCCACTTTGGTGAGCACGCTCGGGCCGTCGCCGATCAGGGTCGCGCCCTTGATCGGCGTGCCGAGCTTGCCGTTCTTCACCCGGTAAGCCTCGGTGCAGCTGAAGACGAATTTTCCGCTCGTGATGTCGACCTGCCCGCCGCCGAAGCTTTTCGCGAAGATGCCGTCCTTGACGCGGCTGAGGATTTCTTCCGGATCGCCTTCACCGGCGCGCATGAAGGTGTTCGTCATGCGCGGCATCGGCGCATAGGCAAAGCTTTGGCGGCGGCCGTTGCCGGTCGGCTCGACGCCCATCAGCCGGGCGTTCATCCGATCCTGCATATAGCCTTTCAGGATACCGTCCTCGATCAGCACGGTCTCGCCGGTCGGCGTGCCCTCATCGTCGATGGTCAGCGAGCCGCGCCGCTCCCCCATCGAACCGTCATCGACCACGGTGACGCCGGGCGCAGCCACCCGATCGCCGATCCGGCCGGAAAAGGCCGATGTGCCCTTGCGGTTGAAATCGCCCTCCAGCCCATGGCCGACCGCTTCGTGCAGCAGCACGCCCGGCCAGCCGGGGCCGAGCACGACCTGCATCTCGCCCGCCGGGGCCGCTTCGGAGGAAAGATTGACGATCGCCTGGGCCAACGCCTCGTCGATCGCCCGGTTCCAGTTTTCCGGCTCGAACAGCCGATCGTAGACATAGCGCCCGCCCATGCCGAAAAAGCCGGTTTCACGCCGGCCATTCTCCTCGACCACAAGCGAGACGTTGAGCCGGACGAGCGGGCGGATATCGGTGGCGACATAGCCGTCCGGCCGGACGATCTCGACGACGCTCCACGATCCCGACAATCCCGCCGTCACCTGGACGACGCGAGGATCGCGCGCGCGCGCCGCGGCATCGATGGCCTGGCACAATTCCACCTTCTTCGCGAAGGGAACCAGGGCGAGCGGATCGGCCTCGGTATAGAGATGCCGGTTGGTCGGGCGCGGCGGCGCCTGGCGCGCCTGCTTGGCCGGATCCAGCAGCTGCATGGTTTCCCCCGCGCGCCGGATCGCGGCTTCGCTGATCTCGTTGGCATGGGCGAAGGCCGTGGTTTCCCCCGATACGCCGCGCAGGCCGAATCCGGCGTCGGTCGAATAGTCGGCGGTTTTCAGGCGTCCGTCGTCGAAGGCGAAGGCCTCGCTGGCGCTGTACTGGAGATAGAGTTCGCCATCATCGGCGGTTCCCAGGATATCGGCCGTCAGCCGCCTGGCGGCATCGGGGTCCAGAGCATCGGGACGATAGAGGAGCGAGCGGGGATCGGGTGCGAATGTCATGCCAGCGGATATAAGGCGTTTATCCGGCGGATACACCCTTATCGGGTTCGGAAGCTGTATCGGCCGCGCCGCCGATCAGCACGAAACGCCGGTCGCAATAACCGCAATCGACGAAACCCGCCTCGTCGATCTCCAGCCAGACGCGCGGATGGCCGAGCGCGGCGCCACCCGGAATATCGCTCGCCCCGTCGCAAGCGACACGGGAAGCGGCAACGCGCAGGGTTTCGGGCGGATCGATCATGACGGGCGAGCGAATAGCAACAGCCGCGGGGCCGCGCAATCGCTCCCGCGCCGCTTTTCACAATGTCGGGAAATCACGATGGCGGGAAAAGCGCGCCTAAGGCAGCGATCAGGCCGGGCCGGACTTGAACGTGTCGGCCGCCTGCGCCGCGGCAGCGACGAAGTCATGGGCGACCGAGCGCCAGAAACCGGTAAATCCTTTCCACATCATGGGCGGAGGATAGCGGGGCGCCGCTTAAATCAATTCTTAAGAACATGCTTAAGCCGGTCCTTACAAAGATCCGATTGTTACATCGGCGTTAACCACAGCGTTTCATATGATCTTCAGTCTGATCCGCAAAAAGGGCGATCTGATCCGGGGGGATAGATGAAACGTTTTTGGTTCAAGGCCGCCATGGCCTCCATTCTGGCATTCGGCCCAGTTGCCGCCGCTCACGCGGCGGACGATGACGCCGAAGCGGGCGCCGTGATCGTTCAGCCCCTCGAACTCGTCAACGTCAGCGACCTCGAGTTCGGCGCAATGCTCTCCGGCGGCGCGCCCGGCACGGTCACCATCAACGCCTATACCGACGCCCGGACCACGACCGGCGGCGTCACGCCGGTCGGCGCCGGCGGCCAGGCCGCGCAATTCTGGACCTATGGCGGACCGCTGCAATTCATCCGGGTTAACCGAGGGCCGCTGCCGGTGCTCGATCGCGTCGGTGGCGGCGCGAGCATGAATGTCAGCCAGCTGACGCTCAACGGTCCGGTGTTCCGCTTTCTCAATACCGCCGGCCTGCTCGATCTTCGGGTCGGTGGCACGCTTCAGGTCGGCGCTAACCAGATGCCGGGCCTGTATGAAGGCGAGTTCACGATCATCGTCACCTATTTCTAGGACGGTTGCCGCGCCTGCGCCGCGATGGCGCTTCAGTTTCTGCTATTGATAGTCGACGGAAACCGCGAAGGTCGCTTCGTAGACGCCGGGCATCTGGCCGCCGCCTACCTGCAACCGGCCGCCGGCGTAAAAGGTGAGGGTGCCGGCCGCCCCGATCGATTTGTTGGGCCCCGCGTTCACGCGCAGCTGATCCATCGCCATCGTCGCGCCGCCACCGATGCGCGTCAGCGTAATCGGCGCCGGATCGATCCCGACGCTGACCGAGGCGGAGGGCATACCGGTGACGAGAAACTCGGCGCGGTGGCAATCGGAACCGACCAAAGTGGCACCAGCCTGCGAAGTGCAGGCGCCGGTGTTGCGGTTTATCGTCACGCGCCCGTTGGCGCTGCTCGGAATGATCGTGCCGAAATCGAGATCGGCGATACGGACGACAGTCAGCCCGCTCGAAATTTCCGCGCGGCCCGTGCTCGTGCCGTCACTGGCCTGTACCGGCGCAGCCGCCAGCAATGCCAATGCCGCACAAGAAATCCACGCGCCGCGGCGCGGCAAGATGATGCCCATTCCCACAAAAGCCGTATCGCACGGCCAGGGCAAATAAAGTCCTGAAACTCATGATTAGCAAACCCCAAGGAAAAACTGGCGCGGCGCCGCTTTGCGAAGTTCCCGCAACGCGCTATGCGCTCACCCCATGAGCGAAGCTGCCATCAAGATCGAAGCCGTCACCAAGATATATGAAGGCGGCTTCAAGGCCCTCGACACCGTCGACCTCACCGTCCCGCGCGGAATGATCTATGGCCTGCTGGGCCCCAATGGCGCTGGCAAATCGACGCTGATCAATATCCTCGCCGGCCTCGTCAACAAGACCGAGGGCAAGGCTTCGGTCTGGGGGTTCGACATCGACCGCGATCCGCGCAACGCGAAGGCCTCGATCGGCATCGTCAACCAGGAGATCACCTTCGATCCCTTCTTCACGCCGGCCGAAACGCTCGACATTCAGGCCGGGCTCTATGCGGTGCCCAAGGCGAAGCGGCGGACGATGGAATTGCTCCGCGCCGTGCATCTGGAAGACAAGGCCCGGGCCTATTCGCGCACGCTTTCGGGCGGCATGAAAAGGCGGCTGATGGTCGCCAAGGCGATGGTCCATTCCCCGCCGGTGCTCGTCCTCGACGAGCCCACCGCCGGCGTCGACATCGATCTGCGCCAGCAGCTTTGGGAATATGTGCGGGAGCTTCACGCCTCGGGCGTCACCGTGGTCCTCACCACCCATTATCTGGAAGAAGCCGAAGAGCTGTGCGACCGGATCGCGATCATCAATCACGGCAAGATGATCGCCGACCAGCCGACCCGCGAGCTCGTCAACATGGCGCAGGAAAAGGCGGTGGTCGTCACCGTCGAAAAGGATATCGAAGCGTTGCCCGACAGGAGCTGCTTCGAAAAGGTCGAGAAGATCGACCGCAACACGATGACGATCACCTACCGCAAGGACAAGGTGAATGCTGGCGAGGTGCTCGCCGCGCTCGGCGAAGCCGGACACACGATCATCGATGTCACGACGCGCGAAGCGGATCTCGAAGACGTCTTCCTCAACCTGACGCGCAAGGCCGCGTGACCACGCCCGGGCCCCTTGGCAATCACGACGTCATGATCATCGGCTCCGGCGCGGCCGGGCTGACGGCCGCGATCACGCTCGCCGCCGACCATAAGGTACTGGTGCTCGCCAAGGGCGCGATATCCGGCGGATCGACCGCCTGGGCGCAGGGCGGCATCGCCGCGGTGCTGGAACCCGGCGACACCTTCGACAGCCATATCGAGGATACGATGATCGCCGGCGCCGGTCTCAACCGGCGCGAAACGGTCGAGTTCGTCGTCGAGAACGCGCCCGAGGCGATTCAGCGGCTGATCCGGCTCGGCGTGCCCTTCACCCACGAAGACGATGGCGACCTGCACCTGACCCGCGAGGGCGGACACAGCCACCGCCGCATCGTCCATGTCGACGACGCCACCGGCTGGGCGGTGCAGGAAGCGCTGGAACGCGCAGCGGAAGCCAACCCCAATATCACGCTGCTCCCGGATATGGTCGCGATCGACCTCATCATCGACCGGCACGTCACGACGCCGCGCGGCGAAGACCATGTCTGGGGCGCCTATGCTTTCAACAAGGCGAGCGGCCATGTCGAGGCGTTCACCGCCAAGGCGACAATCCTCGCCACCGGCGGCGCCGGGCGCACCTATCTCTTCTCGACCGCCCCGCGCGGCGCGACCGGCGACGGCATCGCCATGGCCTGGCGCGCCGGCTGCCGGGTTTCCAACATGGAATTCATGCAGTTCCACCCGACCTGCCTCTACAATCTGGAGGTCAAGAACTTCCTGATCACCGAAGCGGTACGCGGCGAGGGCGGGCAGTTGAAACTGCCGGGCGCGGCGCCCAACCCCGGCTATCGCTTCATGCCCGATTTCGACGAGCGCGCCGAGCTTGCGCCGCGCGACGTCGTCGCCCGCGCCATCGATCATGAGATCAAGCGGCTGGGCCTCGACCATGTCCATCTCGATATCTCGCACCGCGAGCCGGAATTCGTGAAGGAGCATTTTCCGAACATCCATGAGAAGCTGCTCGGGCTCGGCATCGACATGACCACGGGGCCGATCCCGGTCGTCCCCGCGCAGCACTATACCTGCGGCGGCGTGCTCATCGATCTGGACGGGCGGACCGACCTGCCGGGCCTTTATGCCGCGGGCGAAGTCAGCGAATCGGGGCTCCACGGCGCCAACCGTCTCGCGTCCAACTCGCTGCTCGAATGTTTCGTTTTCGGCGAGGCGGCGGCACGCCATATCGCCGCGCATTGGGACGAGCTTCCCGCGCCGCCGCAGGTGCAGCCCTGGGACGAAAGCCGCGTCACCGATTCCGACGAGGAAGTCGTGGTGCAGCATAACTGGCGAGAGATCCGCCGCTTCATGTGGGATTATGTCGGCATCGTCCGCACCACGAAACGCCTGCAACGCGCCCAGCACCGTGTCGAATTGCTGCGCAGCGAAGTCGACGAATATTACGGCAATTTCCGCGTCACGCCCGACCTGATCGAGCTGCGCAACCTGATCGAGGTCGCCGCGCTGATCGTCGAATCCGCGCTCTCCCGGCACGAGAGCCGCGGCCTCCACTACACAACCGATTTCCCCGACACCCTTCCCGCGGCCGAGGACACGGTTCTCGCGCCCTGAAAGCCTTTGCCCGGCGCGCGCCATCGGCTAGAGCCGCTCGGTGTCTGAAGACAAGCATCTCTATCTCGTCGACGGGTCGAGCTATATCTTCCGCGCCTATCACCGGCTGCCGCCGCTGACCAACCAGCATGGCGAACCGGTCGGCGCGGTCTACGGCTATACGACGATGCTCTGGAGGCTTGTCGACCAGCTCAATGCCGAGGACGGGCCGACGCACATGGCGGTGATCCTCGACGCCGGATCGCATACGTTCCGCAACGATCTTTACGACCAGTACAAGGCGCACCGGCCGCCGCCGCCCGAGGATCTCGTCCCGCAATTCCCGATGATCCGCGATGCGACGCGCGCCTTCTCGCTGCCCTGCCTCGAAGAGGATGGCGTCGAGGCCGACGACATCATCGCCACCTACGCCAAGGAGGCGCTGAAAGAGGGCTGGAAGGTCACGATCGTCAGCTCCGACAAGGATCTGATGCAGCTGATCGAGCCGGGCCTCGATCTCTACGACACGATGAACGACCGCAAGCTCGGCAGGGAGCATGTGCTCGAGAAATTCGGCGTCGAGCCCGGCAGGCTCGGCGACGTGCTCGCGCTGATGGGCGACAGCTCGGACAATATTCCCGGCGTGCCCGGTATCGGCCCGAAAACCGCGTCCAAGCTGATCATCGAATATGGCGATGTCGAAGCCGTGCTCACCGCCGCGCCCGAGATGAAAAAGTCGAAGATGCGCGACAATCTGATCGAACATGCCGAGGACGCCCGGCTCTCGCGGATCCTCGTCACCCTAAAGGAAGATTGCGCCCTTCCCGAACCGCTCGAGGATTTCGCGCTCAAGGGAATCGCCGAGGATCCGCTGAAAGCCTTTCTCCAGCATCACGGTTTCAAGTCGCTGCTCACCCGGCTCGGCGCAGCGGACGCCAACCCCGAAATGGCGCAGCATTCGGTGGAAGCGGACGGCGCCGAAGCCGAGGACGAACCGCCGATCGACCGCAGCGCCTATGAAACGGTGACCGACGAAACCGCGCTCGACCGCTGGATCGAGGACGCCCGCCATACCGGCTATGTCGCCGTCGATACCGAGACGGACAGCCTCGAATCGGTAACCGCGCGGCTGGTCGGCGTCAGCCTGGCCACGGCCCCGAACAAGGCCTGCTACATTCCGCTCGGCCATGGCGGCGGCGATCTGCTCGGCGAAAATCCCGACCAGATCCCGCTCGATACAGCGCTCGCCAAGCTGAAGGCGCTGCTCGAAGACCCCGCCGTCCTCAAGATCGGCCAGAATCTCAAATATGATCTTGGCGTGCTCGCCCAGCACGATATCCGCATCGCACCGCTCGACGACACGATCGTGATGAGCTTCGATCTCGAGGCCGGGCTGCACGGCCACGGCATGGACGAGATCGCCGAGCTGTTCCTCGGCCACAGCTGCCTCAAGTTCAAGGATATGGTCGGCACCGGCAAGAAGCAGATCGAGTTTTCCGAAGTGCCGCTGGACCGGGCGACCGAATATGCAGGCGAGGACGCCGATGTGACCCTGCGCCTGTGGAAACGGTTGAAACCGCGGCTATCGGCGGATCGCGTGACCCGCGTCTACGAGCTTGTCGACCGGCCGCTGGTGCCGGTGATCGCAGCCATGGAATGCGCCGGCATCAAGGTCGACCGCGAGGAGCTTGCCCGGCTTTCCGCCGAATTCGCCGAACAGATCGAAATCGTCGAGCGAGAGGTTCACGCGATCGCCGGCGAGAAGTTCACCATCGGCAGCCCCAAACAGCTCGGCGAGATCCTGTTCGACAAGATGGGCCTGAAAGGCGGGCGCAAGGGCAAGTCCGGCGTCTGGTCCACCGATGTCAACGAGATGGAGCGGCTGGCGCGCGACGGCGAGCCGATCGCGCAGAAGATCCTCGACTGGCGGCAGCTTTCGAAGCTCAAATCCACCTATACCGACGCGCTGCAGGCGCAGATCAATCCGAAAACCGGGCGCGTCCACACCAGCTACAGCCTGACCGGCGCGCAGACCGGCCGCCTCGCCTCGACCGAGCCCAATCTCCAGAATATCCCGATCCGCACCGAGATCGGCCGCCAGATCCGCCACGCCTTTGTCGCCGAGCCGGGCAATGTCATCCTTGCCGCCGATTACAGCCAGATCGAGCTGCGCCTCGCCGCGCATATGGCCAATGTGCCGCAATTGAAGGCCGCATTCGAGGCGGGCGAGGATATTCACAATCGCACCGCCGAAGAATTGTTCGGCGAGGTAAATCGCGAAACGCGCGGCCGGGCGAAAACCGTCAATTTCGCGATCCTCTACGGCATTTCGCGCTGGGGGCTCGCCGGGCGGCTCGAAATATCGCCCGATGAGGCACAGGAGATTATCGACCGCTATTTCGAGCGTTTCCCCGGGATCAGCCAGTACATCACCGACACGCTGACCATGGCGCGCGAAACCGGCTTCACCGAAACCCTGTTCGGCCGGAAAACCCATTTCCCGCGCCTCAAAAGCAAGACGCAGCACGAACGCCAGGGCAGCGAACGCGCCGCGATCAACGCGCCGATCCAGGGCACGAGCGCCGATATCATCAAGCGCGCCATGGCGCGGATGGGCCCGGCGCTCGAAAAAGCCGGGCTCGCGGAGGTGAAGATGCTGCTCCAGGTGCATGACGAACTTGTCTTCGAACTGCCGGAAAAGGATGTGGAATCAGCAACTTCCGTTATTCGTGACGTCATGGCGTCAGCCGCCGAACCGCTGGTGAGGATCAGCGTGCCGCTCGGCGTCGATATCGGGACGGGGCCGAGCTGGGGCGCAGCGCATTGATCGAAAAAAGGGCGCGCGCAGCATGGCCGCGGGGATGAAAGCCCCCGCGCCCGACATCGCCGCGCTTGCCAAGGGCGGGCGGACCAATTTGTTCGGTTTCGTGCTGCGGCTCGCCGCGCGCATCCCGTTCCTCTTCATCGCCGGCCGCTGGTACGGCGCCGAAGCGCTGGGCGTGTTCGCCTATGCGGTAATTGTCGTGGAGTTTGCCGCCCAGCTCGCTACCCTCGGCCTGAAGCGCGGTCTTGCGGAGCAGCTGTCCACGACGTCGCGGCCGCATGTCGATGTTGTGTGGGACGCGATGGCCGCCGGTTTCGTGGCGTCGGCGATTGCCGCTTCGATCCTCGTCGTCTTTCCGCAGGCAATGTTCCCGAACAGTCCCATCGTCGGCTTCGACGCGCTGCTGCCGCTGACGATCTTCGCGCTCGCGGCCTCGGATATCTCGCTCGCCGCGCTCGCCTATCGCCATGATATCGCGTCGACGGTGCGCGCCCGCGCCATTGTCGAGCCCTGGACGATCAGCGTCGCCGCCTTCGTCCTCGCCTTCTATTCGCTGCGCGACGGGCTGATCCTCGCTTATGTGCTTTCGATGCTGGCGGCGCTGATCGCGTCGGTGTGGCCGCTGCTTCGAAGCTACGGCCTGCCGCGCGGATGGCGCCCGAATCCCATGCGTATCCTGCGGCTCGCCTGGCGCAACCTGCCGATGGCCGGGGCCGACGCGATCGAATGGGTGTCTCGCCGTATCGACATCGCGATCCTCGGCCTGTTCTTTTCCCCGGCCATCGTCGGCATCTATTATGTCGCGCAGCAACTGGCGTCATTGCCGCAAAAACTGAAGACCAGCTTCGACCCCATTCTCGGTCCGGTCATCACCCAGAATTTGCGCGACGGGAACAAGGCCGCCGTGGCGAAACAGGTGCGGCAAGCCGGCTTCTGGATCATCGCCGCGCAAGCCGGCGTCGCTCTGGCGCTCGGCATTCCGGGCGAGGCGTGGATGGGCCTGGTCGGCGCGACTTTTGTCGGCGGCACCGGCGTCCTCGCCTTCCTGCTGGCGGCCGAAGTCGTCGCGGCAACCGCCGCGGTCTCCGAAGCCGCGCTGATCTACGTCGCGCGGCACCGAAACCTGATGATTTCCTGCGCCATGCTGGCGATCCAGGCCGCGCTGAGCGTCGCGATCATCCTGATCATGCGCCATTTCGATCTGCCGCCGCTCTATCAGGCGACCGGCCCGGCGATCGCGCTGATGCTGGCGCTGGGCCTCGCTTCGATCGCCAAGGCGCGGCTGCTTTCGCGGCTGCTCGGCGCGCCGGTCAGCCCGTGGCGCTGGGCGCTTGTCTGGGCGACCGCCGCGGCAACCCTGCTCGGCTGGCTCGCGACCCTGATCCCCGAATGGAGCGAACTCGTGATCGGCGTGCCGGTCGTGCTCTCGGTCTACTGCCTCATCATCTGGTATCGCGGCTTCGGCCCGGAAGACCGAATGCTCTTCAAGCTCGGCGCCGAGAAGAAGAGCTAGTTTTCGGCGGGATTTATTTGTCAGGCTCGACCGTCAGGAAAATTCTGACAAACTAGTGCCGGAAATGGCGCATCCCGGTAAAGACCATGGCCAGCCCGGCTTCGTTCGCGGCGGCGATCACCTCATCGTCGCGGATCGAGCCGCCGGGCTGGATCACCGCGGTCGCGCCGGCTTCTACCGCGGTGATGAGGCCATCGGCGAAGGGGAAGAAGGCGTCCGAGGCAACCGCCGAGCCAATCGTTCGCGATTCCGCCCAGCCCGCCCTTTTCGCAGCATCTCTGGCTTTCCAGGCGGCGATGCGCGCCGATTCCATCCGGTTCATCTGCCCGGCGCCGACACCGGCGGTCGCGCCGTCCTTGGCATAGACGATCGCGTTCGATTTGACGTGCTTGGCGACCGTCCAGGCGAACAGGCAGTCGGCCAGTTCCTGCTCGGTCGGCGCGCGATCGGTGACGACCTGGAGATCGTCTTTCGAAACCGCGCCGTTGTCGCGCGACTGGATGAGGACGCCGCCGGCGATCGTCTTGATCTGCAGCCCCGGCCGCTTTGGGTCGGAAAAGCCGCCGGTCAGCATCAGGCGCAGATTCTTCTTTTCGGCAAAAATCGCCTTTGCCGCGTCGTCGGCATCGGGCGCGATCACGACTTCGGTGAAGATTTCGGTGATCGCCCGCGCCGTTTCCGCATCGAGCGGCCGGTTAAGCGCGACGATCCCGCCGAACGCCGAAACCGTGTCGCAGGCAAAGGCGTGCTCATAAGCGTCCAGCAGCGATCCCGCGACGGCGACGCCGCAGGGATTGGCATGCTTGACGATCACGCAGGCCGGCGTTCCGGCGTCGAATTCGGCAACCAGCTCGAGCGCGGCGTCGGCATCGTTGAAATTATTGTAGCTGAGCGCCTTGCCCCGCAGCTGCTCGGCCTGGGCGATGCCCGGCGCACCCGGCATTTCCGGCACATAGAGCGCGGCCATCTGGTGCGGGTTTTCGCCGTAGCGCAGTTCCTGCTTGTGGCGCAGCGGCAATTGCAGCCGCTCGGGAAACATCCGGGCCTGGTCGGCGAAGGAAAACCAGCTCGCAATCATCGAATCATAGGTCGCCGTCGCGGAAAACGCCTTGGCGGCCAATCGCTTGCGGAAATCGAGTGACGTCATGCCATCACTTGCCTCCAACGCCTCGATCAGCTCGGCATAGTCGGCAGGATCGGTGACGATCGCGACATGGGCGTGGTTTTTCGCCGCCGAGCGGACCATGGACGGGCCGCCGATATCGATATTCTCGATGATTTCGGGGCGCTCGGCGCCGCGCGCCACCGTCGCGGCGAAGGGATAGAGATTGACGACAACCAGATCGATCGCGCCGATGCCGTGCGCTTCCATCGCCGCGACATGCTCCGGATTGTCACGCACGGCGAGCAGGCCGCCATGCACCTTGGGGTGTAAGGTCTTCACCCGGCCGTCCATCATTTCGGGAAAGCCGGTGAGATCCGAAATGTCCTGCACGTCGAGCCCGGCGTCGCGCAGCGCCTTGGCCGTGCCGCCGGTCGAGACCAGCTCGACGCCGTGGCGGGCGAGCGCCTGGCCGAGTTCGGCAAGGCCGCCCTTGTCCGAAACCGAAAGCAGGGCGCGGGTGACTTTGACGTCGCTCATGGGAAAATCCTGATTGTCTGGCTTGGCAAGATTGGCCGCTTTGTTAGCGAGCTAGCCCGCGCGGCGGAAGAGCCAACCGATCGTTGCCCCGCCCGGCGCGGTTTCACCGGCGAGGACGAGCTGCTTCGTCTCGGTGATGCGGGATTTCTCGTCGATCCAAATGCTTTCGTCGATCATCAGCCCGGTGCCGCGGCAGCGGAAATGCCAGGCCGGCCCGCCCTCGATCCGCAGGAGCGCGCCGCGATTGTCCGCCGTCGGCGTGACGTCGACGCCCGGGCCGAGATGGAAGCGGATCGCAAAGGCCGCGTTGTCCGCCTTGTGCCGTCCGCCGGGCAATAGCACGTCCTCGCCGCGCAACTCGTCGCCTTCCTTCGAAAGCCCGATCTGCCGGCGGTGAATGAAGCCGTGGCGCTGAACATAGCCGTCATGGCTCGCCTCGAGCCGCACGACCCCGCCTTTGTCGCGGCGGTTCATCTCGATCTCGACGACGCCGCGCCCGAGCGAGCCGTCACCGTTGAGCGCAGTCGAATTGCTGTCGGCCAGCGCCAATGTCGAATGGGCCGCGGTGGTGCGCAACCCTTCGGCGAGCGCCGCCGGAAGCCCGCTGCCGCCCGCGCCGCCGCAATTGACGACGATTCGGTGCGGCCCGTGCGACATTTCGAAGGCCAGGGTCGACGCACAACCGCCGGTTTCGAGCCGCATCGACGGCGGCGGCGCGGCATCGACGATCACGACCGTGTCTTCGGCCGCGAGCCGCTGATAGCCCCAATCGCGCGCATGACGGAGCGGCAGTGCGCGGTGACCGGACGCTTCCACCGCGGCGGCGACGCGCCTGGCGGGTACCGGCAATCCGCCCTGCCAGCTCGAAAGCCCGCCATCGCCCAATGTGACGCCAAGCAGAGCGGGTACGGCGAAACTCACAGCGTTTTGAAAAGGCTGGGGAAATTCGATCCGCCGGACATCATAGGCGGCGCGGAGCATGCCGAGCGTCTCGACCAAAGCGAGCTGTGAGACCGGCGATCGGCAGATGACGCCACCGTCTGACGTCAATGTCTGGGCGAGCGCCCTGGCGAGCCCGGCCTCGCCGCGTGCAACGCGGGGTTCGCCGCCCTGGACGAGAAGCCCGGCACCGACGATCCCGGCCCAGGCGCGCACTTGGGTGAGTCCGGCCGATTCCCTGGTCGCCGCGCGATCGAGATGCCGGGCACCGCGGGCAAGCGTATTGAGCACCGTCGAGCGATAGACGAGGTCGCCCGACGACAGGATCAGCGGCGCATAGGCCGTCCAGAAGAAAATGCGCTGGCCCCACATATCGGGTCGCCAGCCGGATTCCGCGACTTTCGGCGCATGGGCCTCCAGCCAGTTGCGCATCAGCTTTTCGGCAATCGGCGCGGTTTCGTCGCGCCCGGCAACCGCGGCAAGATCGCGCAGCCATTCGAAGCTCTGCAGATAATCGGCAAGGCCATGGGGCACGGAAAGGGCGCCGAAATCGAGATCCGCCAGCGCTATCTCCGCGCCGTGATAGAGCGCGCGGCCTTCGAGCAGTGCCTGGCCGCGCGTGCGATCGCCGGGGATCGGATCCTCGGGAACCGCGATGAGTTTCAGCGGATATTTGCCGCGCAGCCGCAGCCGGTGGAGCGGCGTGCGCCAGACGAAGCGGCGGAACCGCGTCGCGACTTTTTCCGAAAGCGAAAGCCCGCCATCGCCGAGCCGGACCAGCCGGCGACCGGCCTCGATGCTGTCGCTGGTCGCGTGATCGGGCACGGCGATGCGTCCGGTGATCGTCATGCCTCGCCCCGCAGAGCCGCGATGTTGGCTGCATAGTGGGCGGGCCCGCCCCGGAAGGTTGCGGTTCCGGCAACCAGCGCATCGGCGCCGGCCGCAATCGCGCGCGGCGCGGTTTCGGCATCGATGCCGCCATCGACCTCGAGATCGATCGGCTTGCCAAGCTTGTCGATGCGCGAGCGGATCGCCTCGATCTTCTTGAGCTGGCTCTCGATGAAACTCTGGCCGCCAAAGCCCGGGTTGACGCTCATGACGAGCACGAGATCGATATCCTCGAGCAGATAATCGAGCATTTTCGCGGGCGTGGCGGGATTGAGCGAAATGCCGGCGCGGCAGCCGAGCGCCTTGATCCGCTGCACCGTGCGGTGAACATGCGGCCCGGCTTCGGGATGAACGGTGATCGTATCGGCGCCCGCTTCGGCAAAACCTTCGAGAAACGGATCGACCGGCGATATCATCAGATGCACGTCGAACGGCTTTTGGGTGTGAGGACGCAATGACTTCACGACGCCAGCACCGATGGTGAGGTTCGGCACGAAATGCCCGTCCATCACATCGATATGAATCCAGTCCGCCCCGGCTTCGTCGATCGCACGGACCTCTTCCCCGAGCTTCGCAAAGTCAGCGGAGAGGATCGATGGCGCAATGCGGACGGGGTGGCCCATAGTCGGGCAGCATTAGGAGAGGCCCATGAATCCGGCAAGGAGCGGAGGCGGCAAGCCGCGACAATTTGGGGATAAACCGCTCAGGTGCGATCAACTGTGCCGAAATTGGGCAATGAAGAAGCCGTCGGCGCCGCCCTGATCGGCAATCGCACCGGGCAGCACGCGCACGAAGCCAGCGGCGTCAGGAGCAATCCCTTCAGGCAGTTCGGCGCTTTTCGGGGGTTCGGCCGCGAAATCCGGCCGAATTCCGAGGAAAGCGGCGGCCACCCTCTCGCCCTCTTCGGGTTCGAGCGAGCAAACGGCATAGACAAGCACGCCGCCCGGCTTGAGCCAGCCGGCGGCACGTTTCAGCATGGCCGCCTGGATCTCCGCGCATTCGGCGACAATATGCGGATGCGCGCGGTAGAGAACGTCGGGATGACGCCGGAAAATTCCGGTTGCCGAACAGGGCGCGTCGAGCAGGATGGCATCGAACGGCGTGCCGGGCGCCCAATCGAGCGCATCTTCGGCGACAACCTCCGCCGAAAGCCCGGTTCGCGCAAGATTGTCGGAAAGTCGCGCCAGACGACTTCCGGCGCGGTCGACCGCCGTCACCTGCCAGCCCCGCGCCGCGAGCTGCAGCGTCTTGCCGCCCGGCGCCGCGCACAGATCGAGCGCCCGGCGGCCTTCGCCGGAACCCATCAGCCGCGCGGGGATCGACGCCGCGATATCCTGCACCCACCAGGCACCGTCGGAAAAACCCGGAAGATCGGCGACTGAGGCCCGATCGCAGCGGACATGGCCGGGCAACAGGCTTTTGCCGCCGAGCTTTTCCGCCCAGGCCGCGGTTTCCGCCGGCTCCTTGAGCGTCAGGTCGAGCGGCGGCGGCACCGCGATGGCGGCCGCGGCCGCACTGACAACCGGCTCGCCCCAGTTTTTCGACCAGCGCTTCGCAACGGATTCCGGAAGGACCGGGGTATCAGGCAAAGCCGCGCCTTGCCGGGAAAGCGTACCGAACACGCCGTGCGCGAGCCGCCGGGGGCCACCTGCGAGCAGCGGCAAAGCGGTGGAAATCGCGGCATGCGGCGGTGTTCCAAGCGAAAGCGTCTGCGCCAGCGCCATCCGCAACACCGTGCGCACCTTGGCGTCATGAGGCAGATTCTGCCGGGTCGCGCTGTCGATCAGCGCATCATAATCGGGCAGGCGGCGCAGGACTTCGCCCGCAATCGCCGTCGCGAGCCGCTTGTCGTCCTCGCGCTTGAGCCCGCGAACGGCGCGCGGCGCGGCGGCTTCCAGCGCCTGGCCCTGGCGCAGAACGGCATCGAGCAGGCGCAGCGCGGCCTGCCGACTTTCAAGGCCTTCCGGATTCTGGGCCGGTTTTTTGGGTTTTTCCGTCAGCGGCCGGGCCCGAGCGGATCCAGCGCGCTGCCGCTGCGCGGCGCGGATCGGCCAATTCGGCCGCCCGGGCCGCCGACATCGATAACCGACGCCATCCTCTCCAGCTCGGCGATCCGGTCTCCGGTGGGCGGGTGGGTGGAGAAAAGGGTGCGCGCACGGCCGAACAGCGCGGGCACGATATAAAGCTGCGCGGTCGCCGGATTGCGGTCGACAACCGGATTGTGGATCCGAGCAGCGCCGTTGGCGAGCTTGTCGAGCGCCGTCGCCAGCGCGCGCGGATTGCCGGAAATTTCCGCGCCGCCCCGATCCGCGCCGAATTCGCGGGTTCGGCTGATCGCCATCTGCACGATCATCGCGGCAAAGGGCGCAAGGAACACCGCAGCGAGCCCAGCGATCCCGGCACTCCTGGTGCTGCCGCGAAAGAAATAGCCATAGCTGGCGAGCATCGAGATCGCGCCGGCGATCGTCGCCGTCATCGTCATGATCAGGGTATCGCGATTGCGGACATGGGCGAGCTCGTGCGCCATCACGCCGGCAACCTCGTCGGGCGTCAAAATCTCGAGCAATCCGCTGGTCGCGGCGACGGCGGCATTTTCGGGATTGCGGCCGGTCGCAAAGGCGTTGGGATGCGGGGAATCGACGATATACACTTTAGGCATCGGCAACCCGGCCTGCAGCGCAAGTCTTTGAACGATCGCATAGAATTCGGGCGCCGTGCGCGCATCGACCTCGCGCGCGCTGTGCATGCGCAGGACGATCTTGTCGGCATTCCAATAGGTGAAGAGGTTCATCCCGGCCGCGACGACAAAGGCCAGGATCATGCCGATCCGGCCGCCCAGTATCAGGCCGACACCCATGAACAGCGCCGTCATAACCGCCAGCATGACGAGGGTCTTGAACTGATTCATCTTGCGTCTCCGCCTCCTGATGCCAAAATGGGGTGCGAAGCCGCTTTTGGCAATCGAGGAGCGCGAGGAATGGCAGGCAAGCGACCCGATTGGGTAAAACCGCCGGCGCATCTTACGAAAAGCCCGCCGGTTCCCGAGCCGAAGCCGCTCGAATATGCGCATGAACATAGCGGCAAGGAGATGCTCGAACCGACCCGTTATGGCGACTGGGAACATAAGGGAATTTGCTGGGATTTTTGACGTCATGGGTGACGCCATATCGGCCAAACCGCGGATTTCCAGCGTCTAGCGCTCGCTTTTCAGGGGCCGCGCCATCAGCGCCTCGACCGCAAAGTCGACCGAGACATGGCCGTCGATGAGCGCGCACACCGCTTCGGTAATCGGCATTTCGACGCCGGCGTCGACCGCCGCCTCGCGCAGCACGGGCGCGGTGAACGCGCCTTCGGCGACCGTCGCGCGGTCGGCGAGCAGGTCTTCGGCGGACTTTCCTTCGCCGAGCCCCTTGCCCAGCGAAAAGTTTCGCGAATTGACCGAGGAACAGGTCAGTACCAGATCGCCGAGCCCGGAAAGCCCGGCCAGCGTTTCGGCCAGCGCGCCACGGGCCAGGCCGAAACGCGTCATTTCGGCAAAGCCGCGCGAAATCAGCGCGGCGCGGGCGTTCTGGCCAAGACCGCGTCCCTCGACCACGCCGCAGGCGATGGCGAGGACATTCTTCACCGCGCCGCCGATTTCAGCACCGACGACATCGCTTGAGAGATAGGGCCGGAAATTGGGCCGGGCGAGCCGCTGGGCGATCGAGGCGCCGAGCTCGGCATCCTCGCAGGCGAGCGTGACGGCCGCCGGCAACCCCTTGGCGACCTCATGCGCGAAGGTCGGCCCGGAAAGCACGGCGATCGGCGCGCCCGGATAGACCTCGGCCGCGACCTCGCTCATCAATTTCTTGCTGCCCGCCTCGATGCCCTTGGCGCAGAGGATCAGCGGCGCGAAACCGATTGAGGCCGAGCCGAGAATCTCCCGCATGTGCTGGGCCGGGGCGACGACGAGGATCGCGTCGCAATCGGCGAGATCGTCGAGCTGGCTGGTCGCACGGATCTTGCGGGAAAGCGGGACATTGGGGAGGAAGAGCGGGTTTTCGCAATGATCGTTGATCGCGCGGACGACCTCGCCCTCGCGCGCCCAGATGAGCACCGGCTCGCCTTCCGAAGCCGCGGTTTGCGCCAGCGCCGTGCCCCAGGCGCCGCCGCCGATCACGCCGATCTTTTCCATCGTCATGCCTTCACTCCTGCCCCGCGTGCCTTAGCGGCATCCAGATCGAGCGGCCAGCGCGCGCGGGCCGGAAAATCGAGCGGATCGACAAGACCTGCGGCAAAACGCTCGGCGCCCGCCCAGGCGATCATCGCCGCATTGTCGGTGCACAGCCAGGGCGGCGGCGCGACAAAGGGGATATGTTCGGTAGCAGCCAGCGCCTCGAGATTTTCGCGCACCGCGGCGTTGGACGCGACCCCGCCTGCGACAACCAGCGCGCTGATATCGCCCGCGATGGCAAGGGCATGCCGCGTCCTGTCGAGCAGGCAGTCGATTGCGGCCGCCTGGAAACCGGCCGCGATATCGTCCGCGGCATAGACGCCGCTATCGCGGGCGCGCAGCACGGCGGATTTGAGCCCGGCGAAAGAGAAATGCGGTTCAGCCGATCCGAGCAGTGGGCGGGGCAGCGGCACCGCGCCGGGATCGCCCCGTTCCGCCGCCTTTTCGACCGCCGGCCCGCCGGGATAGCCGAAGCCCAGCGCCTTTGCCGTCTTGTCGAAAGCTTCGCCGAGCGCATCGTCGATCGTCGTCGCCAACCGCCGATATTGGCCGACGCCCTCGACCAGCAGCAGCTGGCAATGGCCGCCCGAAACCAGCAGCAGCAGATAGGGGAATTCGAGCGAGGAATCGGCAAGCCGCGGCGAGAGCGCATGGCCTTCGAGATGATTGACCGCGACCAGCGGCTTGCCGCTCGCCAGCGCCAGCGCCTTACCCGTCATCAGCCCGACCATCACGCCGCCGATCAGCCCGGGCCCCGCCGTCGCCGCGACCGCGTCGATCTGATCGAGCGAAAGCCCCGATTCTTCAAGCGCTTGCGCGACCAGCGGCGTCATGACGTCAACATGCGCGCGCGCCGCGATTTCGGGCACGACCCCGCCGAACCGGCGGTGCGCCTCTTCCTGCCCCGCCAGGCAATGGGCGAGGATTTCGCGCTCGGAAGTCACCAGCGCAGCCGCGGTTTCGTCGCAGCTCGATTCGAGGCCGAGGATGATCGCCATCCCTCTTCCCTGCCACCGCGCCACCGGCTAGCACAAGCCCGATGAACCGGCCGCCAGCCCTGCCCCTGCGCCTCGGCACCCGTGGATCGCCGCTTGCCCTGGCGCAGGCGGATCTGACGAAAGCCGCGCTGATCGCAAAACATGGGCTCGATCCCGCAGATATCCTGATCGTTCCGGTGAAGACCACAGGCGACAAGGTTCAGGACAGGCCGCTCGCCGAAATCGGCGGCAAGGCGCTGTGGACGAAGGAGCTCGACCGGGCGCTGGCCGCCGGAGACATCGATTTCGCGGTGCATTCGATGAAGGATGTCGAAACGATCCGACCCGCCGAAATTGCGATCGCCGCGATCCTGCCCCGCGCCGATGTTCGCGACCGGCTGATCGGGGCGCAAACCGTTGAAGATCTGCCCAAAGACGCACGGATCGGCACATCTTCGCCGCGCCGCGCCGCGCAGATGCTGGCGCTGCGGCCCGATTGCCGGATCGAAACCTTGCGCGGCAATGTCGCGACCCGCCTCGCCGCGGTCGAAATCGGCACGGTCGATGCGACATTGCTGGCAGCGGCCGGGCTGGACCGGCTCGGCCACTCCGAAATCGGCGCCGCGATTGCGACAGAAACCCTGCTGCCGGCGGCGCAACAGGGCGCGATCGGCATCGAGACGCTCGCTGAAAATACCGAAATCCGGGCGTTTTTCCGTCCGCTCGACGACCCGGCCAGCGCGCGCTGCATCGCCGCGGAACGCGCCTTCCTGTTCGCGCTCGGCGCCGATTGCCATTCGCCCGTCGCGGCGCTCGCGGAAATCGCCGATGACGCCATGACGCTAAGAGCCCAGATCCTGATGCCCGACGGCAGCGAGGCGATCACACGGACTGCCGGCGCGCACGCCGGCGACGATCCGGAAAAAATCGCGCAAGATCTGGCGGTTGCGCTGTTCGATGCGGCCAGCCCCGCCCTGCGCGCCCCGTTCGCCTGGTGAGCGGCCGGTGACGCCACGGCTGCTGATCCTCCGGCCCGAACCCGGCGCGTCGGAAACCGCCGCGCGCGCCGAAGCCGCCGGATGGACCGTCGATAAAATCCCGCTTTTCACTATCTTGCCGCTCGCATGGGAGCCGCCGGACCCGGCAAGCTTCGATGCTGCCGTCATGACGTCAGCCAATGCAGCGCGGCTTGGCGGGCTCGCGGCTTTCCGCGGCCTGCCGCTCTACACGGTCGGGGAGCGGACGGCCGCCGCTGCGCGCGAAGCGGGCTTTGAAACCATCGTCATCGGATCGGGCGGGGCGGAGGCGATTGCGGAGCGGCTGCGCCAGGACGAAAAGACGCGGATATTTCATCCCTGCGGCGCGGACACCCGGCCATTCGACGAAACCGGCCTCGAAATCATCCATCTGCCCGTCTACACAGCCGAGCCGGCCGAGCCCGCGGCGCTGCGAGGCGCGATCGGCGAGCGCACCATCGCCCTGCTCCATTCGCCCCGCGCCGCGCGCCTCTTCGCCGGGCACTGCGACCGGCTGGGCATCGCGCGACGCCGGATATCGCTCGCCGCGATCAGCAAGGCGGCGCTCGCCGAAGCTGGATCGGGCTGGAAACAGGCGGTTTCCGCCGCCCGGCCGCGCGATGGCGCCATGCTCGCCGCCGCTACAACGCTTGCATCCTCTCTCTAGGCGCGGCGAAAGCGATCGGGTAAAGCGGCGGCGGAAACCGCAAGAACCTAGCTCTAGAAAGCAGCTGTGTCCCATGCCGCGCGACTATGAACCCATCGAACGCGAAGAAACCCCGCAGCGCTCGCTCGTCCGTGCGCTGGTGATCGCCGGCGTCGCCTTTCTGGGCGGTCTGATCGCAATGGGCTGGTTCCTCGTCAATTATGGCGGATCGATGGGCGTTCTGGCCGTCGAGGAAGAAGCGCCGCCCTCCGAGGAGAGCCAGGATGCGGTCGCCGCGCTCGATCGCCAGCTCAACGCCACCGATCCGGGATCCCCCGGCGCCCCGGTCGGCGAAGCGCCCGACACCGCGGAGATCGAGGCCGAACGGGTGACCCTCTCGCACCGTGTCGCCGAGCTCGAACAGCGGATCGACCGGATCGGCACCCGCGCCGGCGCCGCCGCCGGCAATGCCGACCGCGCCGAAGGACTGCTGGTCGCCTTCGCCGCGCGCCGCGCGCTCGATCGCGGGGTCGCGCTCGGCTATATCGAAGGCCTGCTGCGCGAACGCTTCGGCCGTTCCGCGCCCGAGGCTGTCGCGCGGGTGATCGCCGCCTCGCAGCAACCGGTGACGCTCGACGGCCTGCAATCGCGCCTCAATGAACTCGAGCCGGCGCTGATCGGTATCGGCGAGGACGATAGCTGGTGGGATGCCGCCCGGCGCGAAATGTCCGAACTTTTCATATTGCGCCAGGAAGGAACGCCATCGCCCGCGCCGCGCCGGCGTTTCCAGCGCGCGCGCGACAAGCTTGCCGTCGGCCAGGTCGATACCGCGCTCGCCGAGGTGCTGCGCCTGCCGGGCCGCGAAACCGCCGATCAGTGGATCACCGATGCGCGGCGCTATATCGCGGCGCGCAACGCGCTGGACCGGATCGAAACGATCGCGCTGATGGAACCGCGCATCGCCGAACGGCAGCGCGAACGGGCTTCGGCCGCCAGCGGCTCAAGCGCCGCTGCGGAAACCGCTGCCGAGGAAGCGCATGGCGAGAGCCGCGACTAGGGCCTAGCCCTCTTCCGCCCGCGCCAGCACGCGCTGCGCCTGCACGAGATGCGGGCGATCCAGCATCTTGCCGTCGAGGCCGATGGTGCCGGCATCGGGATTGGCGGCAAACAGCGCGACGATTTCGCGGGCGTGCGCCACTTCCTCTGCGCTGGGCGTGAAGGCCGCGTTGATTACCGGCACCTGCGCGGGATGGATAGCGAGCTTGCCGGTAAAGCCTTCGCGCCGCCCTTTGTCGCAATCGGCCCTGAGCCCGTCTTCGTCGCGAAAATCGCCGTAGAGACTATCGACGGGCTGCACCCCGGCGGCGACCGCTCCCGCAAGGCATAGCGACCGGGCAAGCTTGTAGGTGAAGCTGAGCGCGCCATCGGCATCGAACTTGCTCGCGGCCCCCAGCGCGGCGGACAAATCCTCCGCTCCCCAGGTCATCGCCGCGAAGCGCGAGCCGGCGGCGCCGTAGCTGTCGAGCCCGAACAGGCTCTTTGCGGTTTCGGTGACGATCGCAGCGATGGGAATGCCCGGCCGCACGCCTTCATGCGATTCATGGAGTTCGAGAAGCTTGGCGAGCCGGTTGACGTCCGCGCCGCTCTCGCTTTTGGGCAGGACGATGCCATCGGGCCGCGCGGCGACGATCACGGCGAGATCGGCTTCGGCGGCGCCCTGTTCAAGCGGATTGATCCGCACCCAGCGCTGCTGCGCGGAAGCGGCGGCGCCGCGCAAACTTTCGACGACCAATTGGCGCGCCGCCGGCTTGTTGGCCTCGGCCACCGAATCCTCCAGATCGAGGATGATCGCATCGGCATCGCCGCCCAGCGCCTTGGCGATCTTCTTCTCGCTGTCGGCCGGCACGAACAGCCAGCTTCTCGGTTCGGTCATGGTTGCGGCGATCTTCCGGCTAACTCGTCTCGGGCAGGTCGATGATGCACTGCTGGATGGCGATCGACAGATATTGCCCGGCCTCGAGCTGCTGAGCGCTATCAAGGCCGAGCGCGAGTTCGCGAGCGCGGTTCTCGTCCTCGGCAATGGTCGCGATCACGAATTCGTGGGTTTCGGGCGAAAGATCTTGCGCTTGCGCATCGAGGCAATCGCAGAGTTCTGTGCTGAGATTGCCGGTTTCGTTGCACGCTGCGGCGAAATCGCCGGCTTCCGGCCCGCTGGTGCAGGCGGCAAGGCCGAGCGGCAGCGCAAGGGCGACAAGGGATTGCGATATATGGTTCATGGCGTCCTCCCGGATCGAGTCGGCAAATGATGCCGGATGCGATGCGGGCTGGCAAATGAAACTCCTCCCGCGGCAACGGGCCAAGTTGACAGAAGCGGGCGATTGCAACACCCCGCCCCGATGACCGCGCACCGGGAACCGCCGCCATGCTTCCTTCGCTGATCATTATCGACGATTTCCTCGCCGATCCGCACGGCGCGCGGCGCAAGGCGCTGGCGCTCGATTATGACCCCCAGTTCAAGCGCGGCAACTATCCCGGCCTGCTCTCGACCCAGCCGCTCCCGATCCAGGGGCTGGAAGCGAGCGTTTCGAAGATCGTCGGGCGCGGTGTCGACCCGGCGCCCGGCACGACGCACAATCATTGCCGGCTGACCTTGAAGGCCGACAAGGGGAAAAGCGGCGTCCATGTCGATCCCTGTTTCTATTCGGGGATCCTCTATCTCAGCCTCGACGAGCATTGCCGGGGCGGTACCGATTTCTTCCGCCATCGCCGCACCGGGCTCGACACTGTGCCCGGCGATCCCGCGAAGATCGCCGCGACCGGCTATGCCGATGCCAATGCGCTGATCGAGGATGTCGTCAACAAGGACACGACCAACGCCGCCAAATGGGACCGGACGGCGCGCGTCCCGATGCGCTTCAACCGGCTGATCCTGTTCAAGCCCTGGCAGTTCCACAATGCCGGGCCGGGTTTCGGGAGCGCGCCGGAAAATGGCCGGCTCGTCCATCTGATGTTCTTCGCGGCAGGCTAGTCTGTCTTTCATCAGACTCGACCTATCGGTCGAGCGCCGCACCGGCGAACTTCCGTCAGGAAGTTTCTAACAAATCCAACTCAAGCATCGAACGTTATACCTTGGGCGAGCGGCAGATCGCGCGACCAGTTCACGGTCGCGGTCTGCCGGCGCATATAGGCTCTCCAGGCGTCCGACCCGCTTTCGCGCCCGCCGCCGGTTTCCTTTTCGCCGCCGAACGCGCCGCCAATCTCCGCGCCGGAAGGGCCGATATTGACGTTGGCGATGCCGCAATCCGAACCCGACGCGGCCAGAAACGCCTCGGTCTCGCGGACATCGGTCGAGAAGATGCAGGAGGAGAGCCCCTGCGGCACGCCGTTCTGCAGCGCGACCGCCTCGTCGAGATCGCGATATTGAAGGACGTAGAGGATCGGCGCGAAGGTTTCGGTGCGCACGATGTCGCTCTGTGCGGGCATCTCGGCGATGGCCGGGCGGACATAGGCGGCCTCGGGATAGTCGCTTTCGAGCGCCCGCCCGCCGCCATGGACGATGCCGCCCTGCGCCCCGGCCTGTTCCAGCGCCGCTGCCATCGCCGCAAGCGCATCGCTATCGATCAGCGGCCCGACCAAGGTGCCGCCGGCCAGCGGATCGCCAATGGCGAGCCCGTCATACACCGCCTTCAGCTTGGGAAGCAGCGCATCGTGGACGTCTTCATGCACGATCAGGCGCCGCAGGCTCGTGCAGCGCTGGCCGCAGGTGCCGACCGCCGAGAAGGTGATCGCGCGCAGGGCAAGGTCGAGGTCCGCCGAGGGCGCGACGATCATCGCATTGTTGCCGCCAAGCTCCAGGATCGAGCGCCCCAGCCGCTTCGCCACGGTTTCGGCGACCGCCTTGCCCATCGGCACCGATCCCGTCGCCGACAGAATCGCAACGTCAGGGCTCGCGGCCAGCGCCTCGCCAAGGTCGCGGCCGCCGATCGCAAGCTGAATGAGCCCCTCGGGCGCATCGCCCCCGAAGCGCGCCAACACCCGTTCGCAGATATTCTGCACCGCCAGCGCCGTCAGCGGCGTTTTTTCGGACGGCTTCCAGATCACCGGATTGCCGCAGACCAGCGCCAGCGCCGCATTCCAGCTCCACACCGCGACCGGGAAATTGAACGCGCTGATGACCCCGCACACGCCCATCGGGTGCCAGGTCTCGCGCATCGCATGGCCGGGGCGCTCCGAGACGATGGTGAGGCCATGGAGCTGGCGGCTGAGCCCGACCGCGAAATCGCAGATGTCGATCATCTCCTGCACCTCGCCCAGTCCCTCGGGCAGGATCTTGCCGCATTCGAGCGTCACCAGCGCGCCAAGACCATCCTTCTGCGCGCGCAGCTCCTCGCCCAGCAGCCGGACCAGCTCGCCCCGCCGCGGCGCCGGCACATCGCGCCAGGCACGAAATGCCGCCTGGGCCCGATCGACCCTCCCGGCCAGCGCCGCGCTGTCATCGGTCGCGAGATGCGCGATAACGCTGCCGTCGACCGGCGTCGTCACGGCAAGGCCGCCGCCCGAAAGCGCGCTTTCCGATAGCCCGCAGGCCGCAAGAATATCCTGATGTCCCATCGCGTCCGCCTCCTCGCGCCCGTCATAAGCAACCGGACGCAAAGCGTCAGCCCCGCGCATGAAACGCGGCGCCGATCCGTACATGAACCTGCGCTACCTCGACGCGCGCGACGAGGCGCTGGCGCGCGTCGACGACGAGCTCGAAATCCAGCCGGACGAGCCGGATCCCGAAGACGAGGGCGACGAGCAATGATACGTCCCCTAGGTGGCCCCCGCTATTCGCCGCCGCGCCAGCCGAAGGCCTTGCCGGGGCAGCCGAAGGGCCTGCCGCCCCGTCCCCTGGGCAAGGGAGGGCAACCGCCTGCGAAGGGCAGCACGAAGCGGTGAGCGAGCCGAGGATTGCCGAGCTACGGTTCACGCCCAAGCGCCTGTCCCCCTGGGTGGCGCTCCGCGTCGGTATGACGCAACCGGAAGCCCGCGCGGCGCTAGGGCCCGGTCCCAGCCGAGAGCTGCTCGAACGGGTGCGCCGGGGCCAGATCGTGTTCGACCCGCCGATACAGGTGTGCGGCCGGGATGTGCGGGACGTGCGCGCCAAGGCAAAGCCGAGCCGCAAGCCCGTCAAGTATGTCAACCGGGAAGGGGCGACGCTTCGCCCCTGCCTATGCTGCCGCCAGCCGTTCGAGAGCAGCGGGCCGGGCAATCGGATGTGCGACGCTTGCCGGGGCAGGAACGTGAGCCCCTACGCGCTGTGAATGTTCATTCGCCCTTGGTTGCTTCGATGGAGGGTGGTGGTGCTGGTATTTGGAGAGCCCCCTGCAGGTAAGCCGCTGCCAAGCCTGCAATGACGGTCGCCACAATGCCGATCCCCCACGACGCGACCCTGGGCCATGCCTTCCCCAGCCAGCCCTTCTTCCTCTCTCGCAGGTTGATCGCAGCGAAGGGCACATATCGGGAGTGCAGCCAGTTGACCCCGAAGATTAGGGCCAGAACGACCCCCATCAAGATCGCGCGGTCCTTCAAGCCGCTCAAACTAGGGAGAAACACAATAGCGGCCAGCAGCATCACCTGATTGATGCCAATGCCCCACCGCTTGAAATTCGTGATGTAGGTGCGCTCGTATCGTTTCAGGTCGCGCTTCAATGTCTCAAGCTGTCCGAGGACCCACGCTTCGTTCGCCCCTTGGGTCATGGCCGTGTTCACTTGCGGGCCAAATTCGACTGAGACGACCTGATTCGAACCCAAGCCATCTGGCTTCTGGGCAAATATCTTGATGATCTCTGCCCGGTCGACAGTGAATTGGAGCTGCTTGAAATCCTCAAGGTAGCGGGCTTGCTCGGTGCCTGCGACCACGGTGACAATGACGCTGGGAAACTCCCGCCGAATGCTCTCAGCGATCTCCGTGATCTGGTCCTTATCAATCTCAATCGCGCCGAAGTTGTGCCGGGCCGTGTGAAACTGCTCTGCTCGCTGGACGCCGGTCGGCTGCTCGCCGCCCGCATGGGGGAAAAGCGCGAAGGTGCCCGCCGAGCCAATGGTGGTCTGCCAGTCGCCATGGATTTCGCCCTTAGCGTTCATCGTGCCAGTGACGGTGAGCTGCCCAAATTCGACACCCTCGATTTCCGCTTCCGGCTGGCCGGTTAGAGTAAGCGTCGGGGCATCAAAGGTGCCCTGCACTGCATAAACCGCAATGCCGACGCCTTCCTCATTCATCCGCAAGGTACCAGTCAGCGCCGCATCTTCACCGTCTAGGGTGACGAATACATTGCCGATGTTCGTACCCCAAGCGCGGCCCGCCCATCTTTTCGTTAGTGCCATATTGCCCCCTATGGCAGGGCCATACACGACTTGCGGTAGCAAGAACAGGCGGGGAACGCTGTTCGCGTGCAGCATCTGGCAGGCCTGACCTGTGGAGATGTGGCCAATCAGAAGCCCGTGGGCAATCGGCGGCCCATATCCTCGTTTTACTGAAATCGCTTGATTTACTGAAAAGCCTGTATTAGCTCTTCCACGGTCACCTACTTCAAGGCGGCGACAGGAAAAAAGAGATGGCAAACCATAGGTCTATCGAAATCGACTTCGAGATTCACAAGCGTATCGAGGTCGAACGCCAAAGCTTTTCGGAAACCCCCAATGCGGTGCTCCGCCGCCTGCTCGGCATCGACGAAAGCGCTCTCCCAGAACCTGCTACGCGGAAGGATGGCCGCCCTTGGGCAGGCAAGGGCGTCACTCTCCCGCACGGCACCGAGGTGCGCATGGAATATAATGGCCGCGTCCACACGGGGGTTATCGACAACGGAGCCTGGGTGGTCGAAGGCGAAGAGTATAAGAGCCCTTCTGCTGCTGCTGGCGGGGCAGCTCGCACCCGAGCCGGGAAGCGGACACAGCTGGACGGATGGCTTTACTGGCAAGCCAAACGGCCGGGCGACACCCAGTGGGTCAGCATTGCACAGCACCGGAACGGCAAATAGCGCTGCAAACGGCTCCCCCGGCTGCTCCCCCAGGGGGAGCCCAAGGGCTCAAATCGCTGCTAAGTCATTGGAAAAATGGAGCGGGCGAGGCGATTCGAACGCCCGACCCCAACCTTGGCAAGGTTGTGCTCTACCCCTGAGCTACGCCCGCTTAAGCGCTCTTTCTCCTAGCCTGCAAATCCTGTCGGCCGGTTAAAGAGGCCGCGCGCCTAGCACGGGTTTTTGCGCGGGGCAAGCATAGTGTGGGCACGCCGGGCGCGGCGGCGCGGCTCGCCTTGGCAGCAGCGGAGGCGATGGCTAAGGCGGCATCCGATGACGCGAAACACCCCGCCGCAGATCGCCGTTCTGGGCGCCGGCCTTGCCGGGTGCACGGCGGCGCTCAAGCTGGCGCGGACGGGCTTTGCCGTCGACCTGTTCGACCGAGCGGCGCTGCCGATGTCCGGCGCCAGCCTGCACAATGAGGGCAAGCTCCATCTCGGTTATGTCTATGCGGCCGATCCGGAAGAGAAGACCTATCGGGCGATGGTCCGCGGCTCGCTCGCCTTCCTGCCGATCCTGGCCGAACTGACGGGGGTCGACGCGGCGGCGCTGACGGCATCGCGGGCCTTCCATTATGGCGTGCCGCACGATTCGATGGTCCCGCCGGATGCGGTCGCCGCCCATTTCGCCAATGTCGATGCCGAGATCGCCGGCGCCAATGCCGCCCATGGCTATGCCGCCGGGCCGCCCGGTTCGTCGCGGCGTCTCAGGAAAGCGGAGTTTAACGGTGCCTTTCGCCGCGATACGCTATCGGCTCTGTTCGCTACGGAGGAGCGCGCCGTCGACACGATCGAAATCGCCGATATCGTCTCGGCCGCGGTCGCCGCAGAGTCGGCGATCCGCCTGCGGCTTTCCACCGAGATCGAGGGCGCCGAAGAACGCAGCGATGGAAGCTACGGCCTATCCAGCCGGACGGACGGGGAGAAAAAGGCGGACGTCTACCCCGCCGTTATCAACGCGCTGTGGGACGATCGTGTGAGGATCGACGCCCAACTCGGCATCACGCCGCCGCGCCCGGTGCTCGCCCGTTTCAAGGCGACGCTCAATACGCGTCGGGCGCCCAGGGCGATCGCCCGGACATTGCCGTCGCTGACGCTGATCAGCGGGCCCTTTGGCGACATCGTCAATTATGGCGGCGGAGCCGTCTATTTGTCCTGGTATCCGGCGTGCAAGCTCGGCCAGGCCGACGGCGCCGATACCCGCGCGCTGCGGGAAGGGGCGTCGCAAGGCCTATCGTGCGAGGCACTGCTCACCGGCACGCTCGAAGCGCTGGGGCGCTATGTCGACGGTGTCGGCGCGCTGGCCGAAGGCGGCGGCTTTGTCGCCGGCGGCGGCATGGTCATGGCCGATGGCGAGGCCGATATCGACGATCCCGATAGCGGCCTCCACCAGCGCTTTGCGATCGGCCCCCGCCTTCACGGGCGCTGGCTGTCGCTCGGCACGGGCAAATATTGCACCGCGCCGCTATTCGGCAAGCAAAGCGCCGAGATGCTCGCCGCGGCGCTCGGCTGATCTGCAGCTGACGTGGCGCTTACAAGCTGTCTGATCCCGCTTTACCGCTCGGCGCGCTTCCTCGACATCATCGCCGACAATATCGCCGCGATCATCGATGGCGACGTCGAGATCATCCTGTCCGACCGGCATGGCGACGCGGACTGCCGAACGGCCCTGAAGCAGCGCTTCGGCAGTGCGCCCAACATTGCGTATATCGTCGAGGCCGATGATGCCGACTGGGTCGAGAATATGAACGGCCTGCTCCGGCGGGCCTCGGGCCGCTATCTCCGCATCTTGCCGCATGACGATACGTCGCCGCGCGGCGCGCACGAGGCACTGCTGGCGGCGCTCGAAGCCAATCCGGACGCCGTGGGCGCCTATGGGCCGATCGAGGCGATCGGTTTCGACGGCACTCGCATGCCGCGACAAGACCAGCCCAATGACGAGGAAGATGCCGGGGCGACGGGCTGGCGGCTCGACGATCCGCTGCCGCTGTTCTGGACCGGCCGTTTCGGCGGCGCTTTCAAGGGGCTGTTTCGCGGCGACGTGATCCGGGCGCGGTCGCTCTTCATCCGCAAGACGCCCGCCCTGATGCATTCGGAACGGGCCTGGCTTTTCGGCATGGGGCTGGCTGGCCGGTTCCGGTTCGTGCCCGAAGCCCTGCTCGTCAAACGCTATCACGCGACGAGCGCGCACAGGGGCTGGCGGCCCAGCGCCGCCGCGCTCCTCGATGCGGCAGAAGCGATGGCCGGCTATCTCGATGCCGGCTGGGTCGATCCGGCGCTCGCCGAGTTCGCCCGGCGGGATATCTATTGGAACGCCTTTCGCCGCGCCCGATGTTTCCCGGACGCGCCGGCGCCGCGTTACCGGCCCTTTCCCGCCGCCGATGGCGAACATTGGCGGAATAGGCCGATCAGGCTCGAAAATGCCGAAATCACGCATTTTGGGTGAAACCGGGCCGCCGGGGCTGGCCCAACCCCTTGGGTTATGCGTTCCGCTCGCCCATATAGGGCAAAATCATTCAGCAGGAGTCGATACCCCGTGGCTACGCAATTGGGCATGACAGAAGACCAGAAGGCGGAAGTCGAAAAATTCCGCAAGGACGTTGTCGAACCGTCGATGACCCAGCTCGTGATCCTTGATTTCTGGGCCGAGTGGTGCGGACCGTGCAAGCAGCTGACGCCGATCCTCGAAAAGGTCGCCGCCGACTATGCCGACAAGGGCGTGGTGCTGAAAAAGGTGAATGTCGAGGAACAGAAGTTCATCGCCGCGCAGTTCCAGATCCAGTCGATCCCGACCGTCTATGCGATGTTCCAGGGCAAGCCGGTTGCCGATCTGGGGCCCGCGCGCACCGAAGCTGCGCTGAAACAGGCACTCGACCAGATTTTGACGCAGATCCCGATCGAAGGCGACGCGCAGCAGAAACAGGCCGAGATCGAGCCGCTGATCGAGATGGGCGAGACCATATTGACCGAGGGCGACGCCGAACGCGCGCTCGGCATTTTCGGCCAGATCATGGAAATGGCGCCGACCGAAACCAAGGCGATTTCGGGCTTCGTCCGCGCGCTCGTGGCGATGGGCAAGACCGAGGAAGCCAAGGAGATGCTGGCGCAAATCCCCGAGGAGGTTGCCAAGGATCCCGAAATCCAGCGCGCGCAATCCGCGCTCGATCTTGCCGGCGATGCGGTAGCGATGGAAGATACAGGGCCGCTTCAGGCAAAGGTCGATGCCAATCCCGGCGACCATGCGGCACGTCTCGAGCTCGCCGGCGCGCTGATCGCCAATGGGAATCGCGATGTGGCAGCCGACCATCTGTTCCACATCATTGAGGCCGACCGTGACTGGAACGACGGCGCGGCCCGGCAAAAACTGCTTCAGCTGTTCGAGGTCACCGGCCTCGAAGATCCCTGGGTCGCCCGGCAGCGGCGCCGGCTTTCGGCGATCCTTTTCGGATAATGGCCGAAACCCGCGTCCGGCTTTCGATCTTCCCGCTTGCCGGGGCGATCCTGCTGCCCCGCGCGCAGCTGCCGCTCCACATCTTCGAGATGCGCTACCGCGCGCTCGTCAAGGATGCGATGGCCCGCGACCGGCGGATCGCGATGATCCAGCCGCGCGAGCCCGAAGAGGATGATAACGAAAACCCGCCGCTCTTCGAAGTCGGCTGCGTCGGCAAGGTCGCCGAGGTCGAGGCGCTGGACGACGGACGATTCAACGTCATCCTCGAAGGGGTCTCGCGCTTCCGGGTGGTCCGCGAACTCGATGTGACGACGCCCTTCCGCCAGATCGAAGGCAGCATCGCGGGCTTTGGCGACGAACGCGAACCCGCGCCGCTGTCGATCGCGATGCGCGGCGGACTGTTCAGTGAATCCCGGAAATTCGCGACGGCGCTCGGCTATGCGGTGGACTGGGACGCGGTCGAGGAGCTTGACGACGAGGCGCTGGTCAACATGATTACCCAGGTCGCGCCGTTCGACATTGCCTCGAAACAGGCACTGCTCGAAGTGGAAACCATGGAAGAGCGTTCCGATATGCTGATCCAGTTCATGGAATTCTTCCGCATGCACCAGGCGACGGGCGGCGACGACCGCGCAACGCTCCAGTGAGTTTTGGGCAATGAGCGAGAGCGCCGCGGAGCGCGCCTTCGATGTGGCGCTGCTCGATATCCTTGTCTGCCCGGTTACACGCACAAAGCTGCGTTATGACGAGGCGGCGAACGAACTCGTCTCCGACGAAGCCGGGCTGGCCTATCCTCTGCGAAACGGGGTTCCCGTGATGATCGCTGAAGAGGCGCGTCAGCTCGCCGCAGCTTCCGGCTGACCGGCATCGTTTAACAGCGCCGCGCGCTTCAGCTCCGTCGCCAGAAAATCGATCACCGCGCGAACGCGCGGGGTGTGGCGCAGCCGCTCATGCGTCAGCAACCACAGGCCGTGATCCTTGTCCGACCGCGGCGGCAGGCAGCGGATCAGATCGGGATCGCTGGCGGCAACGAACATCGGCAGCACGGCAAGGCCGAGCCCGGCGCGCACCGCCGACAGCATGCCGGTCGCCGAACTGTGATGCATCGATACCCGGCCTTCGAGATTGTTATGCTGGAGCCAGTCGCGATAGGCGGGCCATACCCGGTTGCCGCCGCCGCCGACAAAGCTGTGCGTCAGCAGCTCGGCGCGGCTGTGGGGAACGCCATGGGCCTCGGCATAGGATCGGCTGCAATAAACGGTCCAGGGATCGTCGGTGATTCGCCGACCGACGAGCCCGGCGCCTTCGGGCGGACCCTTGCTGGTGCGGAGCGCGATATCGGCGGCACCCGCGGCGAGATCGAGCACTTCCCCCGAGGTATCGACCTCGATCCGGATGCCGGGCAACGCATCGCGCAGCCGGCCGAGAATCGGCACGAGCACGGTCACCGCATAGATATCGCCGGTCGTGAAACGAACGGTACCGCTGACCTCACGCGACTGGGACGCCGCGAGGTCCGCGAAATCGGCGGCGGCTTCGCCAACGCCGCGTGCACGCGCGATCAGCGCTTCGCCGACCGGGGTCAGCACATATCCTGTCTGCCGGCGTTCGAAGAGCGATAGGCCCAACTCCTCCTCCAGCGCCGCAATCCGCCGCGCCGCGGTCGTCTGGCTAACGCGCAGCATCTGCCCGGCGCCGCGCGTGCTGCCGGTCTCGGCGACCGCGAGGAAGTAACGAAGATCATTCCAGTCGAGCATATCGGCCTATGTCGGTATCCGCTTGAGGATCGCCATTCTGCATTTTTGCAGAACGCATGTGCAACATCGTTGTTAGTTGCGTTTTGAAACTTATGCTATCTCAAAATTCGCGTCGACGCTTTCTCCTCCCCAAGAACAATAGGACCAAGTCATGAAAGCCCTGATTTCCATCCTGATCCCCGGAGCCATGCTCCTCGGAGCCCTGTCCCCTTCGCCCGCGCTCGCCCAGGCCGCGCCGGAAAGCCCGGCCTCGCTGGCGGTCAGCTACAACGACCTCAACCTCAACGATCCGGCCGACCGCCACATATTGCAGCGCCGCGTCCGCACCGCAGCGCAAGAGGTTTGCGGTACCGGCTACAGCTTCGACCTTCGCGGTCGCAACCAGGTCCGCGAATGTGTCGCGCTGACCGTGGAAAGCGTTGCCCTGCCCCAGCAGCATTCCACCTTCGCGTCTGCCGAATAGCCCTAAAGCCCGTCTCCAGGGCTTTCCCCTGCCGCCGCCCCTCCCCGGGACGGCGGCATTTTTTGCCTAGACGGTATAGCCCTGCAGCAGCAGCGGCAGTTTTCCGCTGCTGCCGCGCGCTTCATCGACGAAACGGCGTTTGAGCGGCGGAATCCGGCCGACCGCGCCGAGGCCGAAGCGGCGGATGCGCGAGGCAGTCTTGCCGGGAACGCCGAACAGGCGCGTTAGGCCGTCGGTTGCCATCGCGACCATCAAGGTGTCGAGCCCGCGCCACCGCTCATAGCGATCCATCAACTGCGCATCGCCGAGATCCATGCCGAGCCGCGCGCCTTCGACCAATATCTGGGTCAGCGCCGCGACGTCGCGAAACCCGACATTCAGCCCCTGCCCGGCAATCGGATGCATGCCGTGCGCGCTGTCGCCGACCAACGCCAGCCGGTTCGCGGTGATCTTGGCGGCATTGTGGAAACCCAGCGGATAGGCCGAACGCGGCGCGGCCAGCGAAATCTCGCCCAGAAAGCCGCCCATCCGCTTATGCGCTTCGGCGAGGAAGGCGCGCTCGTTCATCGCCAGGGTGGCCGGGCCATCTTTCTCGGGCACGCTCCAGACCAGCGCCGAGCGATGGCCACCCACATCGTCAAGCATCGGCAGGATCGCGAACGGCCCTGCGGCGTAGAAAATCTCATAGGCGATATTACCGTGCGGCTTTTCATGGTTGAGGCAGGCGACGATCGCATGGTGCGGATAGCGCCAGCGCGCGATTTTCAGCCCCGCCGCCTCCCGCGTCGAGGAGTTGCGCCCTTCCGCCCCGATCAGCAGCGGCGCGGACAATATCGCGCCGTCATCGAGCGTGACTGTAACGCCGCCGGCCCCGCGCTCTATGTCTGCCGCGCTCCGCGCCATATAGAGCGCCACATTGCCCGCCTTTTGCGCGGCTTCGAACAGGGTCGACCGCAACAGCCGGTTTTCGAACATGATGCCGAGCGGGCCTTCATCCCCGGCCGGATCGAAATCGAGCGCGCCCGGCTGCATCCCCTCGCTGACCCGGATCGTCGCTATCGGGCAGCCTTTGCCCTCCAGCGCCTCGCCGAGCCCGATCGCCTGCAGCATCTTCCAGCTTGCGCTCGCCACGGCGGAAACGCGGCCGTCATAGCTCGTGTCGAGCAGCGCCTCGGCCGGCATCCGGTCCACGACCGCGCAGGAAAGGCCGTGCGCATCGAGCGCCAGCGCCAAAGTCTGGCCGACCAGTCCGCCGCCCAAAATGATCACATCGCTGTTGTTCATACCGTTCATCGCCATGGGGACTCGCTTTAACGCAAGGAAAGCGGCCCGAACAGCGCCCAAAGCTTGACGCCGAGTCCGCGGGCAGCGCATTACGGGTGAAAGTGGAACATTTGGCGCACAAACCGGGAGGCGCAGGTGGCAAGTAGTGGTCTGGCGGCACAAATGCCGGCCTGGCGAGAAGCAATGCGGCGTGCCGCGCAGCGCTCGACGGCGCTGCTCGTCTCGCTCGGCCTGATGCTGCTGACCCTGTTGATCGGGCTCGCGCTGGTCAGCTATCGGCCCAGCGACCCCGCTTTCAACACGTCCGCGCCCGGCCCGGCCCAGAACTGGCTGGGCAGCGTCGGCGCTTATGGTTCGGAGTTTCTGCTGCTCTTTTTCGGCCCGCTGGCCGGGCTTTTGCTGCCGCTGATGGCGCTCGTCGCGCTGCGGCTGTGGCGCGATGCGCCGCTTGGCAACTGGGTGCGCTCCGCCCTTGTCATCGGCGTCGCGATCATGCTGATCGGTTCGGCATTCACCCTGATCTCGGGGCCCGGCGTTCGCGGTTTGCCGCTCGGCTTTGGCGGTGTGCTCGGCTATGCTGGCGGCGCACTATTCGGCGGCCTCACCGGCCTGATCGGCAATCCGGATATAGCCCGCTATGCCGGCTGGGCGCTGGCGGCGCTCAGCTTGGGCGGCGGCGCCTATCTCTGGTATCGCGGGCTGGCCCTCGACGAGAGCGAGCGCGCCTTCCTGTTCCGCCAGGGCGACGGCCGCAAGCCGGTCAAGATCACCGAAGCGACCAAGGCGAAACTCGCCGATCCCAAGAAACCGCAACCGCGCAAGAAGGTCGCGCCGCCCGAACCCGAAGCGCGAACGCCGATCATCAGCGATCCGCGGTCGCAGCGTCCGTCGGCAGGCCAGAAACCGCGCCAGCGTTCGCTCAACCTGGCATACGACCTGCCGGGAATCGAACTGCTCAATCCGCCGGTCAAGGAGCGCGGGATGACGCTCGACAAGGCCGCGCTCGAGCGCAATGCGCGGTTGCTCGAATCCGTGCTCGACGATTTCCATGTGAAAGGCGAGATCGTCGAGGTCCGCCCCGGCCCGGTCGTGACCATGTACGAGCTGGAGCCCGCTTCGGGCATCAAGGCCAGCCGGGTGATCCAGCTCGCCGACGACATCGCCCGCAACATGAGCGCGATTTCGGCGCGCGTTGCCGTGATCCCGGGCCGCAGCGTCATCGGCATCGAGCTGCCCAACGCCAAGCGCGAAATGGTCGTGCTCAGCGAGATGATCGCCAGCGCCGCCTATGAGGACAATACCGCGAAGCTGCCGATCATCCTCGGCAAGAATATCGCCGGCGATCCCGTAATCGCCGATCTCGCGCCGATGCCGCATCTGCTCGTCGCGGGCACCACCGGTTCGGGCAAGTCCGTCGGCCTCAACTGCATGATCCTCTCGCTGCTCTACCGGATGACGCCGGAGGAATGCCGTCTGATCATGATCGACCCGAAGATGCTGGAGCTCTCGATCTACGACGATATCCCGCATTTGCTCTCACCCGTTGTGACCGAACCGGCCAAGGCGATCCGCGCGCTCAAATGGGCGGTCGAGCAGATGGAGGATCGCTACCGGATGATGGCGTCGCTTTCGGTGCGATCGCTGCAGGGCTTCAACGACAAGGTCCGTCAGGCGAAAGCCAAGGGCAAGCCGCTGGGCCGCCGCGTCCAGACAGGATATGACGCCGATACCGGCCAGCCGATCTACGAGGAAGAGGAGCTGGAATTCGAACCGCTGCCGCAGATCGTGGTGGTTGTCGACGAGCTTGCCGACCTGATGATGACGGCGGGCAAGGAGGTCGAATTCCTGATCCAGCGGCTGGCGCAGAAAGCTCGCGCCGCCGGCATCCACCTGATCATGGCCACCCAGCGCCCCTCGGTCGATGTCATCACCGGCGTGATCAAGGCGAACCTGCCGACCCGGATCAGCTATCAGGTCACCTCCAAGATCGACAGCCGGACGATCCTGGGCGAACAGGGCGCCGAACAGCTGCTCGGCAAGGGCGACATGCTCTACATGCCCGGCGGCAAGCAGATCGCGCGCGTCCATTGCCCGTTCGTGTCCGACGAGGAAGTCCGCCGCGTCGCCGATCACTGGCGCGAACAGGGCCTGCCCGATTACATTCAGGCCGTGACCGAGGAACCCGAAGACGGCGGCTATACCTTTGACGGCCAGCCGGCGGGCGAGGATTCGGCCGAAGACCAGCTCTACCGCAAGGCCTGCCAGATTGTCGCCGAGAGCCAGAAGGCCTCGACCAGCTATCTGCAGCGCCAGTTGCGGGTCGGCTATAACAACGCCGCGCGGCTGATCGAGCGGATGGAGGCCGAGGGCAAGGTTTCGCAGGCCAATCATGTCGGCCGGCGCGAAGTGCTGATCGATTTCGAAGGCAATCCGGCCTGACGGGCCGAACCGGCTGAACGCGACGCAACCATGAGGTTCAGTTTGCGTTCAATGGCCGATCGGCAGTAACAGCCGCGAACCCTTCGAAAGAAAGACGGATAGACATATGCACCGCCTTGCCGCCCCCACCCTTGCGACCTTGATTCTTGCCGCCGCGCCGATCGCGCTCGTCGGCAGCGCGCTTCTCGCCCCCGCGCCTGCCGAAGCGCAGCAGGATACGCTCGCCCAGGTCCAGCGCCATCTGCGCGCCGTGAACACCATGGAGGCCGATTTCGTCGAAAGCGGACGCGGCGGACAGGCCGTGCGCGGCCGCATGTCTTTGAAGCGCCCCGGCAAGATCCGCTTCCAGTACGAACCCGGCGTCAACATGCTCGTCGTTTCGGACGGACGCGCGCTGACCTTTGTCGACTATGACGTGCGCCAGGTGCAGCGCTGGCCGATCGGCGATTCGCCGCTTTCGGTGCTGCTCAACCCCGAACGGGATATTTCGCGCTTCGCCCGCGTCGTATCGGCGACCGGTAGCGAGATTCGCGTCCGCGCGCACGATCCCGAACATCCCGAATATGGCACGATCACCATCACCTTCCGCCGCATGGCGTCCGCGCCCGGCGGACTGATGCTGCAGGGCTGGACGGTGCTCGATTCGCAGAACAACCAGACGACGATCAATCTTGCCAACCAGCGGTTCGGCATGGCGATCGCCGACAGCACCTTCCGCTATCGCGACCCCCGGCCGCGCAACCGGCGGCGCTGACGCGCCAACGGCTCGTCCCGGCGCGAATGCGTTTCATGGCCGGGCCGGTCGCTGCCGCCGTCAAATTGCCCCGATTCATTCATCCGGGCGTCAGGTAATCGGCGGTAAACCGAGTTCGTGGGGGCGCTAAAGGCCTTGCGGGATTTCCCCTGTTACTCGCAAACCGCCCAGCCTCCCGCCTAGCGTGACGAATTGCTAGGTTCGGCCCCTGCTCCATATATGCCCCCGGAGCAGGGGCCTTTTACTATCCCAAATCGGTCGCCAACGAGGCTGTGGCGCTTGCCGCCCGCGCCCGCTAGACGCTCATTCATGGCCAAGACCCTCAAGATCGCGACCTGGAACATCAATTCCGTCCGCTTCCGCATCGGCATCGTCGAACAGTTTCTGAAAGACGAAGCGCCGGACATCCTGTGTCTGCAGGAAACCAAGACCGTCGACGAAACCTTCCCGGCCGCCGCGCTGAAGGCGGTGGGATATGAGCATCTGGCGCTGCACGGACAGAAAATGCACCATGGCGTGGCGATCATCAGCAAGGTGCCGATCCACCAGGACGACCGGCTCGACTGGCAAGCCAATGGCGAGGCGCGTCATGTCGGCGTCCAGCTCGATTGCGGCTTCCATCTCGAAAATGTCTATGTGCCGGCGGGCGGCGACATTCCCGATCGCGACGAAAATCCCAAATTCGGCCAGAAGCTCGATTTCCTGAAGCGGATGACCGAATGGTCGAAAACCCTCGACCGGCCGACGCTCCTCGTGGGCGATTTCAATGTCGCACCGCTCGAATCCGATGTCTGGAACCACAAACAATTGCTCAAAGTCGTCAGCCACACCCCGATCGAGGTCGAAGCGCTCGATACGCTCCAAAAAGCCCATGACTGGGTCGATCTGGGCCGCCACTTCATTCCCGCGCCCGAACGCTATTACAGCTGGTGGAGCTACCGCGCGAAGGATTGGGCGGATTCCGACCGCGGGCGGCGGCTCGACCATATGTGGGCCAGCCCCGAACTCGCCGAAAAGGCGGTTTCGCACACAATCCACGAACCCTGCCGGGGCTGGTTCAAACCCTCCGACCATGTGCCGCTGGTGACCGAATTCCGTGTCTGACGGGGCCGCCTTGCCGGGCGACAGCCGCAAGGTTGCGCGCGCGATCGACGCGCTGCGGCGCGGCTGGCCGGCCGCGCTTGCCGACGAAACCGGCGCGATCCGCGTCCTTGCGATAGAGACGGCGGTGGCCGAAAGCCTCGCCGCTTTCGATAGCGTGGCGCCCGCCGATATCATGATCGGCGCGGGCCGCGCGGAAACGCTCAAGCTCGCCAATCAGCTCGAAGCGGCAACGCCCGGCGCGCCGGTGCGCGTGCAGCGAGAAGCCTGGCACGATCTTGCCGCGGCGACCGCCATCGCCGATCCGGCCTTCGACCTGAAAGAGCCCTTGAAAGGCCCCTTCCGGGCGCTCGCCGTCCCGCATCCCGAGGCTTCGGGCGCGGCGCTCAAGCTGGCGCGGCTCGCCGGACTGCTGCCGGCGGTGTTCGTCGCTGCCGGCGACGATCCGGATGCGGTGACCGCCGCCGATATCGACGCCTATGACGACCCCGCCGGCCTGACGATCGCCGCGCGGGCGAAACTGCCGGTGGCCGAAGCCGAAAAGGCCGAAATCGTCGCCTTCCGCCACCAGGCCGATGCCGCCGAACATGTCGCGCTGCTGATCGGCTCGCCCAGCGGCAAGCCACCGCTCGTCCGCCTGCACAGCGAATGCCTGACCGGCGACGTGCTCGCCTCGCTCAAATGCGATTGCGGGCCGCAGCTCCAGGGCGCGCTCGCCGCGATGGCGGAAGAAGGCTGGGGCATCCTCCTCTATCTGCGGCAGGAAGGGCGCGGCATCGGGCTCGTCAACAAGCTGCGCGCCTATGCGCTGCAGGATCAGGGCTTCGATACGGTCGATGCCAATACCCGGCTCGGCTTCGCCATCGACGAACGCGATTTCCGGGTCGCGGCGCGGATGCTGGAACTGCTCGGCCAATCCGGCGTGCGCCTGCTGACCAACAATCCGGAAAAGGTGGCGGGGCTGGAAGCGGCAGGGATTACCGTCGCCGAGCGCGTGCCGCACAAACATGGCGAGAACCCGCACAATACGCATTATCTCTCGACCAAGCGGGACCGCACCGGCCACCAGCTTTAAATGGGGCGCTAACGCGTTCCGAACAGCGCCGTGCCGACGCGGACATGGGTCGCCCCGCACATCACCGCCGCGCCGTAATCGCCGGACATGCCCATCGAAAGCCGATCGAGGCCATTTTCTTTCGCCAGCTTGGCGAGCAGCGCGAAATAGGGCGATGGCTCGACATCCGCGGGCGGGATGCACATCAGCCCGGACAGGGTGAGCCCGGCATCCGCCGCCTGTTCGAGCAGAGCGGGGAGATTCGCGATGGCGCAGCCGCCCTTCTGCTCCTCCGCGCCGATATTGACCTGGACGAAAAGCGTCGGCCGCCGCTTCGTATTTTTAAACGCCTTGGCGAGCGCCTTTATCAGCGAAGGCCGGTCGACGCCGTGGATGGCGTCGAACAAGGCGACGGCATCCTCGGCCTTGTTCGACTGAAGCTGGCCGACAAGATGCAGCTCGATATCCGGTATCGCCGCCTTGAGCGCGGGCCATTTATCCTTCGCCTCCTGCACCCGGTTCTCGCCGAAAACGCGTTGCCCGGCGGCGATCAGCGGCCGGACCGCCTCGGCGCCATGGGTTTTGGAGATTGCGACGAGAGTCACGTCGCCAGGTTCGCGCCCGGCCTTTTTCGCCATGCGCGCGATCTCGTCGCGGACCGCTATAAGCCGCCCTTCGGCGCTATCGGGGATGTCGCCTGCCATGCGGCTTGCTATAGAAAGTCGCGTGCCGCGCCGCCACCCTCTCCCGACGCTCTGGCTGATGACCGACGAACGGCAGGGCGACCGGCTATGGCCGGCGCTCGCCCGCCTGCCGCGCGGCAGCGGCGTCATCGTGCGGCACTATTCCCCGCCGATGGGTGAGCGGCTCGCACTCGCCGCGCGCATCCGCCGGATCGCGCGGGCGCGCGGGCTGATCGTGATCATGGCCGGTAGTGAGAGGCTGGCACGGCGCGTTCGGGCCGACGGTTTCCATCAACGTTCCCGCCACATCGGTGCCAAGCGGATGATTCGCACGGTTGGCGCCCATAATGCCGCCGAATTGCGAATGGCCGAGCGAGCCGGAGCCGATCTCGTCTTCCTTTCGCCCGTTTTCGTGACCGAGTCGCACCGGGGCGCGAAATCGCTGGGCTATGCGCGATTCGGCCTTCTCGCGCGGCAAACGCGAATACCCGTCATCGCGCTTGGCGGTATGGATGCGCGGCGCGCGAAAACCCTGCGCGGTTTCGGTATCTATGGCTGGGCGGGGATCGGCGCGCTTACGCCGAAAGGCAGCTAGAAGCGGAAGGCTGTGCCGATATAGACGGCCTGGCTGTCCTGCGGCTCATCGGCCTGCTGCTCGATCCGGTGCTGGCGCTGATAGCGGACGCCGCCGGTGATATCGAGGTTGCGGGCGATCGAGTAGGAGCCGCCGACATCGAGCGCGACGCGCTCTTCATTGTCGACGATGCTCGGTGCCGATTCCGGCGTAGGCCGATCGGCCGAGACCTGGACCCGGGTCGACCAGCGGCGGCCCGAATAGCTGATGCCGACATCGGTCGATTCGCGGCCTCTGCCGGGGATTACAGCGCTATCGACCCGCGTCATGTCGCCGGACAGGGCGAACCGCCGCCAGCCGAGCGAGACGCCCAGATTATAGGCCGAAGGCGTGATCACCGTCGCGCCGCTCGATGTCGTTCCCATCGCGAATTCGGCGGCGCGATCGGCCCGGCCCGAAGTCGAAGCGCGGCTGCGAACCGCGACAGTGATCGGACGATCGCCCTGGCGCGAAGCCGAAGGCGTGAAGCGCAAGCCGCGGCTCGAAATGCCGGCGCGGCGCAAAGCGCGCGCCATGCGGGGATCGGCGGAAGCGGGCGTGAAGGTTCCGAGCGCCGGCGCCTCGCGCAGCGACAGGGAGCGCGCCTGCGATTCGGCAGCACCGGGCATTACCGTCAAAGCGGCCGCAGCAAGAGCGGTGCCCGCCAACGCTGCCAATGAAATGCGCCCAAACATTACTCTATCATTCTCCCTGTGGCCTTGCCCTAGCATGAAGCTGCCGAGTCGCACCACATCCCAGAGTCGAATCCCGTCAACTGTTGCGTAACCTCAACAATCGCCTTCTCCGGGGCGGGAAAACGCTGCTTGCCGGGCCAGCCCAACCGGTTATAACGCAGCCTCGAACCCTTACAGACCATCGTTCCTAGGTGAGTATCATGTCATTTTCGCGTCCCGCCGTTTTTGCAGCTTTTTTGCCGTTGGCGCTCACCGCGTGCGGCGGCGGCAACGACCGGCCCAGCGAAACGCTCGCGCCCGCCCAGATCTCGACGATCGGGGTCAACAGCTATCTCTGGCGCGCAAGCCTCGAGACGCTCTCCTTCATTCCAATGGCACAGGTCGATTCCGCCGGTGGCGTGATCGTGACCGACTGGTATGCGAACCCCTCGGCGCCGACCGAGCGGATGAAGCTGACCGTCACCATCCTCGATTCGGACCTGCGCGCCGACGCGCTGCGCGTCGCCGCATCGCGCCAGCTCTATAACGGCTCGCAATGGCTGGAGGCGCCGGTCCAGGCCGCGACCGTCCAGCGGCTTGAGGAGATCATCCTCACGCGTGCCCGTGAGCTCCGCCGCAGCACCGTGATCGGGTAAAGGCCCTTTACCCATGGCGTCACGCTTCAATCCGAAAGCGGCCGACGCGCGTTGGCAAAAGACCTGGGAAGACGCCCAGACATTCGCCGCCGACAACGCCGCGACCAAACCGAAATCCTACGTCCTGGAGATGTTCCCCTATCCTTCGGGGCGCATCCATATGGGCCATGTCCGCAACTATACGATGGGCGACGTGCTCGCCCGCTTCAAGCGGATGACCGGCCATGAGGTGCTGCACCCGATGGGCTGGGACGCGTTCGGCATGCCCGCCGAAAACGCGGCGATGGAAAAGAAGGTGCATCCGGGCGAATGGACGCGCGCCAATATCGCCGCGATGCGCGACCAGCTGAAGCAGCTTGGCTTTGCGCTGGACTGGAGCCGCGAGCTCGCCACCTGCGAACCCGATTATTACGGCCATGAACAGGCGCTGTTTCTCGATCTTTTCGAAGCCGGCCTCGTCTATCGCAAGGAATCGGCGGTCAATTGGGACCCGGTCGATATGACCGTGCTCGCCAACGAACAGGTGATCGACGGCAAGGGCTGGCGCTCGGGCGCGACCGTCGAGCGCCGCAAGCTCTCGCAATGGTTTCTGAAGATCACCGATTTCGCCGAAGACCTGCTTTCGGGACTAAGCGAGCTCGAACATTGGCCCGACAAGGTCAAGCTGATGCAGGAAAACTGGATCGGCAAGAGCCGCGGCCTGCGCTTCCGCTTCAAGCTTTCCGAGCCCGTGACCGGCCAGACCAACCTTCAGGTGTTCACGACCCGGCCCGACACGATCTTCGGCGCCAGCTTCGTCGCTGTCGCCGCCGATCATCCGCTGGCAACCGCGGTTGCCGAGGATAGCGCCGAAGCGCAACGTTTCATCGCGCAATGCCAATCCGGCGGGACATCGGCCGCCGATATCGAGAGCGCGGAAAAGCTGGGCTTCGACACCGGACTGACCGTCGCCCATCCGTTCCAGCCCGAATGGGAACTGCCCGTCTATATCGCCAATTTCGTGCTGATGGACTATGGCACCGGCGCGATCTTCGGCGTGCCCGCGCATGACCAGCGCGACATGGATTTCGCGCGGAAATACGATCTGCCCGTCCGCCGCGTGGTTGCCGACGGCGACGATAGCGAAGCCGAATTCGCAGGCGACGAGGCCTGGTCGGGCGAAGGGGCGCTCGTCAATTCGCGTTTCCTCGACGGCATGACCATCGAGGAGGCCAAGGCCGCGGTCATCGAGCGCGCCGAGGACGAAGGTTGGGGCGAAGGCACGACCGAATGGCGGCTGCGCGACTGGGGCGTTTCGCGCCAACGCTATTGGGGCACGCCGATCCCGATCATCCATTGCGAGGAATGCGGACCGGTGGGCGTGCCCAAGGACCAGCTTCCCGTCGTCCTGCCCGAAGACATCGATTTCGAGACGCCCGGAAACCCGCTTGACCGCCACCCGAGCTGGAAACATGTCGATTGCCCGCAATGCGGCGAACCCGCGCTGCGCGAGACCGACACGCTCGACACCTTCGTCGATTCGAGCTGGTATTTCATCCGCTTCGCCAGCCAGCCCGACGACGCGCCGTTCAACCGCAGCGAAGCCGAGGCCTGGCTGCCGGTCGGCCAGTATATCGGCGGGGTCGAACATGCGATCCTGCATCTGCTCTATGCCCGATTCTGGACGCGCGCGCTCAACCGCATGGGCATGCTCGACGTGAAAGAGCCCTTCGCCGGCCTTTTCACCCAGGGCATGGTGACCCACGAAACCTATCAGGCGGGCGATGGCAGCTGGCTTTCGCCCGACGAGGTGACGAAGGACGGCGATGACTGGATGGCGGTCGAAGGCGGCGAGCCGGTCACGCCGGGCCGTATCGAGAAGATGTCGAAATCGAAGAAGAACACCGTCGATCCCGATCCGATCATCGACCAATATGGCGCCGACGCGGTGCGCTGGTTCATGCTGTCCGACAGCCCGCCCGAGCGCGACCTGCCCTGGAGCGAGGCCGGTATCGAGGGGGCCTGGCGCTTCGTCCAGCGGCTCTGGCGGCTGATCGACGGCAATCAGCCGGGCGAAGGCGAGGACAAGAATCTCGACCGCAAGCTCCACCAGACGATCGCCGGGGTGGCCGAGGATATCGAGGACCTGTCCTTCAACAAGGCCGTCGCCAAGATCCACGAACTCGCCAACGCCATCGAAAAGGCCGAGGCCTCAGCCAGCCGCGATGCGGCGGTGCGCACCATGGTCCGCCTCGTCGCGCCGATGGCGCCGCATCTCGCCGAGGAAGGCTGGGCGCAATTTGGCGAGGAAGGCCTGGTCGCCGACGCGCTCTGGCCCGAAGCCGATCCCGCCCTGCTGATCGAAGACGAGGTGACGATAGCCGTCCAGATCAACGGCAAGCTGCGCGATACGCTGTCGGTCGCCAAGGGGGCGGGCAAGGCCGATCTGGAATCGCTGGCGCTGTCGTCCGCAAAGATTATGCGGCAGCTCGACGGCGCCGAACCCAAAAAGATTATCGTGGTCCCCGATCGTCTGGTAAACATCGTCGCGTGATCCGTACCTTCAGCCTGTGCTTTCTCTTGCTGGCGTCCTTGTCCGCCTGCGGCCTGCGGCCGCTCTATGGCGGCGCGTCCTCGCCGGCGCGCGCGGCGCTCGGTTCGATCGAGGTCGGCGATATTCCGGGGCGGTCCGGCTATCTGATGCGCGGCGCGCTCGAACAGCGGCTTGGGGCGGCGGGCAGCAACACGCCGCGATACCGGCTCGAGGTCGAGCTCGATGACCAGATCACCGGCTTCGGCGTCCGCGCCGACAATGCCGTGACGCGCGAGCGGCGCACCCTGCGCGCGCGCTTCCAGCTGGTGGCCGCCGACCGCGGCACCGTGCTGCTCGATGCAACCGCCGGCGCCGACGCCGGTGTCGACGTCGTATCGTCCGAATATGCGACGATCGCCGCCGAGGATTCGGCGCTCGAAAATCTCACCCGGCAGGTCGCCGACCAGATCGTCGCGCGGATCGCGCTCTATGCGACCCGCACCGAAGACGAGCCCGGCGAAGGACGGGCGCCCGGCGCGGCATCCGAAGGGCCGTAAGATGAAGGCCAATCGCAACCAGATCGCCCGCGCGCTTTCCTCGCCGGGCGAGGATGTGCGGTTCTTCCTCCTCTACGGCCCGGACCGATCGGGCTCCGATGCGCTCGCCGCGATGCTCGCCAAGACGATGGGCGAAGAGGCCGAACGGATCGACCTGGCGGGCGCGGATCTCAAATCCGATCCCGCCCTGCTTTCCGACGAGGCCGCCGCCATCTCGCTTTTCGGCGGCGCGCGCTATATCCGCATCGATCCTGCCGGCGACGAAATCGCGCCGTCGGTCGAGGCGCTGCTGGAAGCGGAAAAGGCCGGCAACCCCGTCGTCGCGATCGCCGGCGCGCTGCGGCCGACCAACAAGCTCGTCAAGATTGCCTTCGGCAGCGATGCGGCGATGGCCTTTGCGAGCTACGCGCCCGAAGGCCGGGATGCCGACCGGCTGGTGATCGAGATCGCGCAGGAACAGGGGCTGCAGGTCGCGCCCGATATCGCCCATCGGCTGGCGCGCGCCTGCCAAGGCGACCGCGCGATCCTGGCGAACGAGATCGGCAAGATCGCGCTCTATCTCGATGCCGCGCCGGATCGTCCGCGCCGCGCCGAACATGATACGCTCGACGCCGTCGCCGCCAATGCCGATGAGGGCGATCTTTCGCGCCTTGCCAATGTCGTGCTGTCCGGCGATCTCGCGGCGCTCGATAGCGAGCTTACCCAATTTGCCAGCGAGGGCATGGTCGGCGTTCCGCTGCTCCGCGCCGTACTGCGCCGTCTGATCCTGCTCGCCTCGCTCCGGGCAGAGGTCGAACAGGGAAACAGCGCGCAGGCCGTGATCGCCAAGGCCGGACGCGCGATCTTCTGGAAGGAAAAGGGCGTCGTTACCGACCAGCTCCAGCGCTGGCCGAGCGACGCGCTCGCCATCGCTATCGGCCGGGTGAGCGAAGCGGAGCGGGTCGTGAAAAGTTCCGGCGGGCCTGGCCTGCTAGCAGCGAATGACGAGCTGTTCGCCATTGCCCGCAAGGCGCGGACGCTGCGCTAGAACCTAGATCTTTTCGCCCGAAAGCCGCTGGCAGATCATGTCGAGCTGGTCGAGCGAGGTAAAGCCGACCGTCACATTGCCCGCCTTGCCGGTAAAATCGATCTTGACTTCAAGGCCGATCGCCTCACCGAGCTGCTTTTCCAGCGCGACGATATCGGCGTCGCGTTCCTTCGGCGCCGCGCTTGGCTTGTTGCTGCCGCCCGATTTCGCGCGCCGCGCCAGATCTTCGGCTTCGCGCACCGAAAGGCCGCGACTGACGATGGTCAGCGCCAGGCTTTCGGGATCGGGCGCCGAGATGATCGCGCGCGCGTGGCCCATGTCGAGCCGGCCGTCGACGACGAGATCGCGAACGCGCTTCGGCAGGTCGAGCAGCCGCAGCAGGTTGGCGACATGGCTGCGCGATTTGTGGACGAGCCGGGCGAGCGCTGCCTGGCTATGCCCGAAATCGTCGATCAGCCTTTTATAGGCTTCGGCTTCCTCCATCGCGTTGAGATCCTCGCGCTGGATATTCTCGACCAGCGCGATCTCCAGCGTCTCGGCATCGTTGAAATCGCGGACGATGACGGGAACCTGGTGAAGATGGGCTATCTGCGCCGCGCGCCAGCGCCGCTCGCCGGCGACAATCTGGTACCCGGTTCCCTGCGGCCGGACGACGATCGGCTGGATAACGCCGCGCGCCTCGATCGAGCGGGCGAGTTCGCCGAGCGCCTCCTCATCGAAATGGCGGCGCGGCTGATCGGGATGCGGCGCAAGCTTGCTGACGGGCAGCAGCTGGACAGCCCCGTCGTCGGGCGCGACATTGACCGGCGCTTCCTGTTCGACATCGCCCATCAGCGCCGAAAGCCCCCGGCCAAGGCCGCTCGGCTTCTTCTTCAGCGGGCTTTTCTTATCAGGATCTGCTGCGCTCATCGTCTCGCCCTTCACGCTGCCCGCGCTGCCTTGGGCAGCCGCGCGATCGTCTCGCGGGCCAGCGCCATATAGGCTTCGGAACCGGGGCAGCGATAATCGTATATCAATGCCGGAAGCCCGTGGCTCGGCGCTTCGGAAAGCCGCACATTGCGCGGGATAACGGTATCGAAGACGAGCTTTCCGAGCACCGTGCGGACGTCCGCGGCAACCTGTTCGGACAGATTGTTGCGCCGATCGTACATCGTCAGCACGACGCCGAAGATCGAGATATCGGGATTGAAGCGCTCGCGAACCCGCTCCACCGTCTGCAGCAGCTGGCTGAGCCCTTCCAGCGCGAAAAACTCGCATTGCAGCGGCACCAGCAGCGACGGCGAAGCGACCAATGCGTTGATCGTCAGCAATCCCAGCGAAGGCGGGCAATCGGTCAGGCAAACGTCCCAGCGGCCCGGCGGCGCCTCGGCAACCGCCATGTTCAGCCGTTCGGTGCGCTGTTCATAGTCAACAAGCTCGATCTCGGCACCCGACAGATCCACCGTCGCGGGCACGATATCGAGCCGCGGGACGCGGGTCGGGATTGCCGCTTCCTCGATTCCGGCCTCGCCGGTCAGCAGATCGTAGCTCGAAAGCTTGCGTTCACTGTGGGTGATGCCCAAGCCGGTCGAAGCGTTGCCCTGCGGATCCAGGTCGATCAGCAGCACTTTCCACCCCGAAGCGGCGAGCGCCGTCGCGAGATTGATCGCGGTCGTCGTTTTGCCCACTCCGCCCTTTTGATTGGCGACGGCCAGTCTGATCATCGACCTCTCTCCGGCTTCACATCCTGCGCGATGAGTATGAAAGACCCCGAGTCAGTCACACTTTGCACAGTTTCGAATCGACCTTGCCACGCCCCGCGCACCGCGACCAGTTCCTCTTCCACAGACTTACCCTTCGGTAATATCCACAAGCTGCCCGGCCGCGCAAAACGACAGGCAAGATCGAAAAGTTTGGGCAGCGGCGCAAAGGCGCGCGCGGTGATCACGCGATACGCCCGGTTTTCGACGCGCTGCAGCTTCTTGCCTTCTACCGCCACGCGATCGCCAAGCCCGAGCTCGCGCACCGCTTGTTCGAGAAAGGCCGCCCGGCGCGCGCGCTTCTCAACAAGGGTTATCGATAAATTCCCGGTCAGTGCCAGAACGATACCCGGGAGCCCGGGCCCGGACCCGAGATCCAGCCAGTTGCCGTCCCCCGCCCCATATTCCCTGGCCAGGAGCAGCAATTGCGCAGAGTCGAGAATATGACGGCTCCAGACATCCGCCATCGTCGCGCGCGAAATCAGGTTCTGCTGCTCGGCCTCGGCCAGGAGCAGGGCGACGAAACGGTCCAGCGCATCGAGTGTTTCACGTGAAACATCCAGCCGATCGACCAACCATTGTTTGACCGCTTGCTCGTCCATCGGTTCAGGCGGCGCGGCGACGGGCATGGACGAGGATGGCGGCCAGCGCGGCGGGCGTGATGCCGCGGATCCGACCGGCCTCGCCCAAGGTCGCGGGCCGCGCGGCCTCCAGCCGTTCGACCATTTCGTTCGAGAGACCAGGAATAGCGGCATAGTCGAGTGTGCCGGGAATGCGGATACGCTCGTTGGCGCCCACCCGCGCAATTTCTTTATCCTGCCGCTCGAGATAGGGCGCATAACGCACATCCCCGAGCGCCTCGTCGAGAACATCATCCGGCATCGCGTCGAGAGTGGGCGCCATCGCGCGAACGGCTTCGCCGGTGCCGCCCGGCAGGCGCAGCCATTCGGCGGGGCCGCGCGTCTCACGATGCTGGCCGATGGCGATTCCGGCCTTTTCCGCGCTATCCGCGTCGATTTTCGACGTCATGACGGCACGGACAGCGTCGAGCATGTCGAGCCGGCGCCGTGCCAGTTCGCGATGGCGGGACGAAAGGCAGCCCCAGCGCTCCGCCTTGTCGGTCAGCCGCGTCACGGCATTGTCGGCGCGCAACCGCAGCCGGTATTCAGCCCTCGCCGTCAGCATTCGATAGGGTTCGGTAACACCCTGCAGGACAAGGTCGTCGATCATCACCCCGATATAGCTGTCGTCGCGGTCGAACCGGACCGGATCGTCGCCGGCCGCCATACGCGCGGCATTGATGCCCGCGACGAGCCCCTGGGCCGCGGCCTCCTCATAGCCGGTGGTGCCGTTGATCTGGCCGGCCAGATAGAGGCCCGGCATCGTCCGCACGCCAAGATCATGGCCCAATATCCGAGGATCGACATGGTCATATTCTACCGCATAGCCGGGCTGCGCGATCTCCACCTGTTCCAGCCCATCAATCGCCCGCAGAAAGGCCAGCTGAACGTCTTCGGGCAGCGAAGTGGAGATACCGTTGGGATAGACGAGGTGATCGTCGAGACCTTCCGGCTCCAGAAATATCTGGTGGCCGTCGCGATCGCCGAAGCGATGGATCTTGTCTTCGATAGACGGGCAGTAGCGCGGCCCCTGCCCGCTTATCTCTCCGGCGAAAAGCGGCGACCGGTCCAGCGACGCGCGAATGATGTCGTGCGCCGCGCCGTTGGTGCGCGTGATCGCGCAGAATAGCTCGGGATTCGCGCGCTTTTCCGTGGCCAGCGCCATGGTCCAGCCATTCCCGTCCGAGGGCTGCATATCGAGCGAAGCCCAGTCGATCGTGCGCCCGTCGAGCCGCGGCGGCGTGCCCGTCTTGAGGCGCGCCATCGGGAGTTTGGCGGCATAGAGCTGCTGCGCGAGCGCCGTCGCCGCGCGCTCCCCGGCCCGGCCGCCCGCATGGTTCGACATGCCGAAATGCAGCTTCGCGCCCAGAAAGGTTCCGGTCGCGAGTATGACGGCCTTCCCCGGCAGCACCCGGTCCCCGCCGTCGAGAGCCAGACCGAGCACCGTCCGGCCATCCTCGGCGAGATCGAGCGCCGTCGCCTCCGCCTCAACGATATCGATCTGCGCCTCGGCATCGAGCATCGCATGAATCGCCGCGCGGTATTGGGCGCGATCGGCCTGGATGCGGGGCCCTCGCACCGCGGCGCCCTTGCTCTGGTTGAGCATCCGGTAATGGATGGCCGCGGCATCGGACGCGCGGCCAATCAAACCGTCGAACGCATCGACCTCGCGCACGAGATGGCCCTTGCCGAGCCCGCCGATCGCCGGATTGCAGGACATCGCGCCGATCATGTCGCGTCGCATCGACACCAACGCGGTTTTCGCGCCGATCCGCGCGGCCGCGGCCGCGGCCTCGCAGCCGGCATGGCCGCCGCCCACGACGATCACGTCATAGCGGTCCGATGATAGCGATGTTGCCATGGCGCGCCTGTATCAGCGCGCGCATCCGACTCCAAGATGTTTCACGTGGAACACCCTCACGGATGGTCGGACAGAACCCCCTATTTGCCGATACAGAACCGGCCGAACAGCGCATCGAGCATATCTTCGACGCCCCCGCCCCCGCCCAGCCGCTCCAGCACCGTCCGCGCACCGCGCAAGGTTTCAACAAGAAGAATCCAGTCGCCCGCCTGCGCATCCGCCAGCGTTTCCGCGGCCTCCCGCAATGCCTGGCGCTGACGCTGGTTCAAGGCGAGCTGATCATCGCGCGGCAAAAGCGACTGCGCCCGCTCCAGAAGCAGCGCGCGCAATTCCTGCATTCCCTCGCCGGTCGTCGCGGAAACAGAAAAAACGGCCTCGGCCGGCCTGATCTCCCGTCCCCGCTCGTCGGCGCGCGGATGCAGGATGACAATATTCTCGCCCGTCGGGGCTTCGGCCGCCTCGCCCAACCAGAAAACGATATCGGCACGCTCGGACACGGCGCGCGCCCTCCGCACCCCCTCGTCCTCGATCGCATCGTCGCTGTCGCGCAGTCCGGCGGTATCACTGAAAACGAACGCGATCCCGTCGATATCGACCGGCGCCTCGATCACGTCGCGCGTCGTTCCCGCCACCGGCGAGACGATCGCCGCCTCCCGCGCGATCAATGCGTTGAACAGGGTCGACTTGCCCGCATTGGGCGGCCCTGCCAGCGTGACCCTGATACCGTCGCGCAAACGCTCCGCCGGCGGCGCGGCAAGCGTATCGGTAATTTCACCGTGAACATCGCGCGCAATGCCCAGCGCAAAGCTTTCATCCCTGTCCTCGACATCCCCCTCATCGGAAAAGTTGAGCACGGCCTCCAGCCGCACCTCGCCGGCCAGCAATCGCTCGCGCCAGCCTGCTATCCGCCCCGCCAGCCCGCCTTCGGCCATCGCCAGCGCATGGCGCCGCTGGCTCTCGGTTTCCGCTTCCAGAAGGTCGCCCAGCCCCTCGGTCGCGGTCAGGTCCATCTTGCCGCCCAAAAAGGCACGGCGCAGAAACTCGCCCGCTGCCGCGGGCCGCATGCCAGCCTGTTTCCCGAGCGTTTCCAAAAGTTTGGAGGCAACCGCACGGCTGCCATGGAGCTGATACTCCACCATATCTTCGCCGGTTTCGCTGGCCGGTCCGGGAAACCACAGGACGAGCGCACGGTCGATCAGCGTCCCGTCTTCCGGATCGCGTATCGACGCCAAAGCCGCGCGGCGCGGCTCCGGCAAGCGGCCCGTCAGCGCTTCGAGCGCGCTCCGGCTTGCAGGGCCGCTCGTGCGGACGATGGCAATTGCGCTCGGCAGGCCCGCCGTCGACAGCGCGAAGATCGTTGCGCCGTCCTCCGAAGCAATCGCCATGTCGGCCCCGCTATGTCTTGGAAGACCCGCCGCTGCCGACCTGATCGAAGAAGCGCGTCCACATCGAAAGCCCGGCTTCGCTCATCGGCCCCCAGCTCTTCACCAGTTTTTCGATGCTGTCGGGCGTTATGCCCTCCTCCATCGTCTCCTTCATCTTGTCGAGATAGACATCGTGAAGGGGTGTCAGATCGGGGAGCCCCATAAACCCGCGGGCTTCCTCGGGCGTACAATCGACATCGACGGTAATCTTCATCGCGCTCTGCTCCTCAAAAGGCTGGTCTTTCCTTAGGAGATGCGCGAAACCTCGTCCATGACCTGCCGCATTATCGCAAGCCCGATCGGCGCCATCGCCATCTCGGCCAGCGCGGAGGCAATCGAGGATATCCGGCTGCTGGGCACGGACGCGGCGCCCAAGCTGGCCGATAACCCCCTGCTCGACGAGGCCGCGCGGCAGATCGATGCCTTTTTTGCCGGACGGCTGACGGAGTTCAGCTTGCCGCTCGCGCCCTGCTCCACCAAGCGCGGGGAGGAACTGCGCGCGGCGATTATCGCCGTCCCTTACGGTGCAACCCAAAGCTATGGCGAACTGGCCCGGCGCGCGTCTTCGGGCCCGCGCGCCATCGGCCAGGCCTGCCGGCGCAATCCGCTGCCGCTTATCGTCCCGTGCCACCGGGTCATCGCGGCCGGCGGGGCGACGATCCATGCGGCGCGGATGGAGCTCGATGGCGCCGAGGGCCGTCCCAAGGTCGGCTGTGTCGGCTATTGCCTGGGCGGCCGCCTCGCCTTCATGACCGCCGCACGCACCGATATCGATGCGAGCGTCGGCTATTACGGCGTCGGCATCGACGGGCTGATCGGCGAATCCCACGCCATCGCGCATCCTGTGCTGCTGCACATCCCGACCGGCGATCATTTTGTCCTGCCCGAGGCACAGGCCGCGATGCATGAGGGACTGGACAATCATCCCAAGGTGACCTTGCACGACTATGAAGGCCTCGATCACGGATTCGCGACCGAATTCGGCAACCGCCGCGACGACGAAGCGGCCACGCTCGCCGACAGCCGCACCGAAGCCTTTTTCGCGGAGCATCTCTGAATGACCGATCCCCGACTCCAGCGCTGGCTCGACTATGCGACCGGCGATCATGCGCCCGAAACACTGCTCGGCCTGCTGGCCGAGGACGCGGTCTTTCATTCGCCGGTGGTCCACACGCCGCAAGCGGGGCGCGCGCGGGCTGCTGCCTATCTTCAGGCTGCCGACCAGGTGTTCGGCAATGCCGACTTCGCCTATGTCCGCACGATCGTCGAGGGCAACGAAGCAATGCTCGAATTCACCGCCGAGATCGACGGCATCCATATCAACGGCATCGACATCATCCGCTGGAACGCAGCAGGGGAAATTGCGGACTTCAAGGTGATGGTGCGGCCGCTCAAAGCGATCAACAAGCTGTGGGAGACGATGGCGACCCAGCTTGAAAAGGCCCCCGCATAATCTTTCCCGATTAACGCTCTTTCCCGCATCATCATTCAACACGGGTTCACCGGCTGCGCTACAAGCGGGGCCATGCTCGCCCGTCTCTCCGCCCTTGTTCTCGCGCTCGGCCTTGCCGCTTCGGCGCAGGCCCAGCGCGTCACCAGCCTGCCGCTCGACGCGCCCTGGCTCGGCCTTCCGCAGGTTCCGGTGACGCTCAACGACCGGGTGACCGGCCGGTTCATCGTCGATACCGCGGCCAGCGAAACGGTGCTGACCGACGCCACCATCGCCCGGCTGGGCATCGCGGGTAGCGGCGAACCGGCCGAGGTCGAGGGCGCGACCGGCAGTTCCGCGATCCTTTTCTACCGCCTCGCCAGCCTGCGCCTCGGCGAACGGCGCTTCCAGCGGATCGGCGCTTTCGGCTTCCCGCGCCTCGCCTCTCCCGTCGAAGCCGACGGCCTGATCGGCGCGGACCTCCTGCGCCGCCATGTCGTCGAGTTCGATCTTGCGCGGCAGCGCCTGCGGCTGTTCGATCCGCGCACCGATTTCGCGCGCTCGGGCGCCGACTGGGCGATCATTCCCTTCTACGAACGCCGCGACGGGCTGATCCTGATCGAAGTGCAGATCGGCCGCCTGAGGATACCCGCCCTGCTCGATACCGGCGCCGTCCAGAATATCGTCAATCGCGAAGCCGCGCGGCAGATCGGCCTGCGCTCCTTCCCCGGCAGCGAAGGCAGCGAGCCGATCACCGGCGCTTCGGGTCATGTCCAGGATATGACGCAGCTCATCGTCAGCCAGTTCAGCATCGGCAGCGCCCGCTTCGGCCGCTCGCGGCTCGGCGTCACCGATCTCGCCATCTTCGATACGCTGGGCATCGGCGACGGCCCGGCGATGCTGCTGAGCGCCGAAGCGCTCTCCAATCACCGCTTCGTGATCGATTATCCGCGCAACAGGCTGCTGATCGAACGCGCTAGCCCAGCAGCGTCATCACCCCGACCTGGGGATTGATGATACCTTCGTAGATCATCCGCGCCGCGACCCAGAGGATGACGAGCAGGCCGAGATAGGCGATCCACTTGTAGCGCTCGATATAGCGGGCGATGACATTGGCCGCGAGGCCCATCAGTGCCACCGACAGCAGCAGGCCGATCACCAGGATGCCGGGATGCTCGCGGGCCGCGCCGGCCACGCCCAGGACATTGTCGAGGCTCATGCTGACATCCGCTGCGGTGACGGCCCAGACGGCGCCCCAGAAGCTGCGCGCGGGCTTCAGGCCCGAACGTTCGTCGCCATGAACCTCATCGGAACCCGGCGATTCGCCCTCATGGCGCAGCTCGCGCCAGAATTTCCAGGCGACCCAGAGCAGCAGCAGACCGCCAGCGAAGATAAGCCCGACGATACCGAGCAGGACGGTGACGATCAGCGCGAAAATGATCCGCAGCACGAGCGCCGCGCCGATCCCGATCAGGATGACCTTGCGGCGCTGTTCGGCGGGAAGCCCGGCGGCGAGCGCGCCGACGACGATCGCATTGTCGGCGGCGAAAACAAGATCGATCAGCACGACCTGGCCAAAGGCCGCCATCGCCGCCGGCGAGCCGATATTGCTGAAATCGGTGACGATCGCCTGCCAGATTTCGGACAGCGAGCCGAGGCCCGCAGGTGCCGCGTGCGAAGCGAAGGCGATCAGGTCAAGCATCGAACAGGCTAGCTCCGAAATAGGTTATCGACGGCATCGGCTCATAGAAACGATGAAGGATATCGCTCCACGCCTTGTAGCGATCAGAGCCGCGAAATCCATCGCGATGTCTGGCGATATCGTCCCAACCGACGAGCAGCAGGAAAAGATCCGGTTCCTCGGCTGCGGGGCGGATTTCGATAGAGCGGAAACCGGGCGAGGCTTCGATCAGCGGCCTGGCTTCGCGCATCGCGGCCTGGAAGGCCTCGCTTTGGCCCGGCCGGACGTGGAGAAGGGCGTGCTCGAGAACCATCGCGCGCCCGCGATCCTACTGGTTCATCGAATCGAAGAAATCCTCGTTGGTCTTGGAATCCTTCATCTTGTCCAAGAGGAACTCCATCGCATCGACGGTGCCCATCTGCATGAGGATGCGGCGCAGCACCCACATCTTGGCAAGATTGTCCTTGTCGACGAGCAGCTCTTCCTTGCGGGTGCCGGACTTGCCGACATCGAGCGCCGGGAAGATGCGCTTGTCGGAAACCTTGCGGTCGAGCACGATTTCCGAGTTGCCGGTGCCCTTGAACTCTTCGAAGATCACCTCGTCCATGCGGCTGCCGGTATCGATCAGCGCGGTTGCGATGATCGAGAGCGAACCGCCTTCCTCGATATTCCGCGCGGCGCCGAAGAAGCGCTTGGGGCGCTGCAGCGCGTTGGCGTCGACGCCGCCGGTCAGCACCTTGCCGGAGCTCGGCACGACGGTGTTGTAGGCACGGCCAAGGCGCGTGATAGAATCGAGCAGGATCACGACGTCCTTTTTGTGCTCGACCAGGCGCTTGGCCTTTTCGATCACCATTTCGGCGACCTGGACGTGGCGCTGGGCGGGCTCGTCGAAAGTCGAGGAGATCACCTCGCCATTCACCGAGCGCTGCATGTCGGTCACTTCCTCGGGCCGCTCGTCGATGAGCAACACGATCAGGAAAACCTCCGGATGATTGTCGGTAATCGCGCGGGCGATATTCTGGAGAAGAACGGTTTTACCCGTCCGCGGCGGCGCGACGATCAGCGCGCGCTGACCCTTGCCCTGCGGCGAGATGATGTCGATGACGCGCGCGGACTTGTCCTTCACCGTCGGATCGTCGCTGTCGAGCGTCAGCTTCTCGTCGGGATAGAGCGGCGTGAGATTGTCGAAATTGACGCGGGTGCGCAGATATTCCGGATCGTCGAAATTGATCTGCGTGACCTTGGTCAGCGCGAAATAGCGTTCGCCGTCCTTGGGTCCGCGGATCTCGCCTTCGACGGTATCGCCGGTGCGCAGGCCGAATTTGCGGACCTGGTTGGGCGAGACGTAGATATCGTCGGGGCCCGCGAGATAGCTGGCTTCGGCGCTGCGCAGGAAGCCGAAACCGTCGGGCAGAACCTCGATCGTGCCCATGCCGAAGATTTCTTCGCCGTCCTCGCTCTCGGCCTTCAGGATTCCGAACAGAAGATCCTGCTTGCGCAGGGTCGACGCGCCCTCGACGCCGTATTCTTCCGCCATCGTGACGAGTTCGGCGGGCTTTTTCTGTTTCAGATCTTTGAGATGCATTGTCGGATTCCTGGCGGAAAATAAGAGGTATTCGAGCGTCGATGTTAGGGAATTGGCGCTGGAATGGTTTCGCGCTGCGCAAGAATAGGCAGCGGGTGCTTGGCCAGCGAATTAGGTAAGCAAGCCAGATGAGTCAAGCTATTGGATGGGCCAGGGCCCCTTCAGGAAAAGGGCCGGACGACAACCAGAATCACGATACTCGCCGCCGCCACGCCCGGAATCTCGTTGATCATCCGCAGCTTTTTCGAAGAGATCGGCCGTTCGCCGCAGGCCAGTTTTTTCCGGTACGCCATCAGCCAGCCCTGATAGCCCGATAGCCCGATAACGACGGCCAGCTTGGCGATAAACCAGGGCTGCAGCCAGAGGTCGAGCATGTAGACCAGCGTGAAGCCGAGCACCCAGACCATCAGCATCGACGGATTCATGATGATCGTCGCCAGCTTGTCCTCGCGCTCGATCCAGCGCTGCGCCTCTTCGGAGCGTTCGGGCGCTTCCTGATGGTAGACGAAGAAGCGCGGCAGCATGAACAGCCCCGCCATCCAGAAGATGACGAAGATGATATGGGCGGCCTTGATCCAGGGATAGGCAAGGGCAAGCATGGTCGTCATCGTTCAGCCCTTTCGCACATGGGCGACCAGCCGTTCAACATGGGAAATCGGAGTGTCGGGCACGATACCATGGCCAAGATTGAAGACATGCGGACGGCCGACAAAGGCGCGCAGGATATGGTCGATCGCGGCATCGAGCGCTTCACCGCCGGCGATCAGCGCCAGCGGATCAAGATTGCCCTGCACCGGAAGATCGTCGGGCAAAGCCGCGTTTGCCCATACAGGATCGATCGTCTCGTCGAGCCCCAGCGCATCGACCCCGGTCTCGCGCGCATAGGCGGGCAATTTCTCGCCCGATCCCTTGGGGAAACCGATCACCGATACGGCCGGATGCCGATCCTTGAGCGCGGCAACGATCCGCGCATTGGGCGCGATCACCCAGCGTTCGAATTGCGCGGGCGACAGGCTTCCCGCCCAGCTGTCGAACAGCTGCACGGCGTGAACCCCGGCGGAAATCTGACGCGACAGATATTCGACGGTGATTTCGGAGATCGCATCGATGATCGCGCCGAACGCTTGCGGATCGCGATAGGCCGCGCGCCGCGTCTCGCCCTGATCCCGGCTGCCGCGCCCGGCAACCATGTAGGTCGCAACCGTCCAGGGGCTGCCGGCAAAGCCCAGAAAGGTCGTTTCATCCGGCAACAGCGCGGCGACCGCCTCCACCGTCGCGTAAACCGGATCGAGCCGTTCGGGCGCGCTTTCCAGCGAGGCCAGCGCCGCATCGACGAGCGGCGGGGCCAGCCGTGGCCCTTCGCCTTCCTCGAACCAGAGATCCTGGCCCAGCGCATGGGGTATGACGAGGATATCGGAAAACAGGATCGCGCCGTCGAACCCGAAACGGCGGATCGGCTGCAGGGTCACTTCCGCAGCCGCCTCGCTGTCATGGACGAGATCGAGAAAGCCGCCCTTCCGGGCTCTGAGCTCGCGATATTCGGGAAGATAGCGACCGGCCTGGCGCATCAGCCACAAGGGCGGGGTATCACGCCGCTCCCCTGCCAGCACGGACAGCAATGTACGTTCGGTCAAAGGGGGTCCGGCCGTTTCGGCTCGCTCTTCTATCACTTACTATACTTAATATATATAAAGGTTGTTGAGGTAGTGGGAGGCTTGATAGCGGGGTTTAGGCGTCCCGGCCGGCAAAGCCAACAGCTTGACTCGGGCCGAATGGACGCCCTTCGCCGGAGTCGATTCCGTTATCCCGATGACTCACAGCCTGTGCGTGGAATCCATCCCCTGTGGACGGTCGTCCGGATGGAATATGGGATCGGAATCGGGAAACCATCCCTTGCCTCTGTCCCGCGCTTTCCGCTAGCTCGACGCGCAGGCTTGTCCACAGGATGATCCGCGTCGCACCGTTGTTGGAAAGCCTTCCATTCGATGATCCGCCTTCACCTTCATCTGATCTCGGACTCGACGGGCGAGACGTTGGAAAATATCGCCAAGGCGGGGCTCGCCCAGTTCGACGATGTCGAAACGATCAAGCATTTCTGGCCGATGGTGCGTTCCGAAGGCCATATAGACCGGGTGCTCGACGATGTCGGAAAACAGCCGGGGCTCGTCCTCTATACACTCGTCGATCACAATGTCCGCCGCCGGCTGGAAATGCGTTGCCGCGCGATGGGGTTGCCCGCCGTTTCCGCGCTCGATCCGGTTATCGATGCGCTGTCGCGCCTGCTGGGCATGGAAGCGAAGGAACGGCCGGGCGGTCAGCATGCGCTCGACGCCGCCTATTTCCGGCGCGTCGAGGCGATCCACTATACGATCGCGCATGACGACGGCGTCGGAGCGGAGGATTGGGACGCCGCCGATATCATCCTCGCCGGGGTCTCGCGCACGTCGAAGACGCCCACCAGCATCTATCTCGCCAATCGCGGCTACAAGGTCGCCAATGTGCCACTGGTGCCCGAAGCGCCGCCGCCCGATACGCTTTACCGTTTGAAAAACCCGATCATCGTCGGCCTGACGACAAGCCCGGACCGGCTCGTCCAGGTTCGGCGCAACCGGCTTTTGACGCTGAATCAGGCGCCCGAGACCGACTATGTCGATGAGGAACGCGTGAAGGCCGAGGTCGCCTTTGCGCGCCGCATCTTCGCCGACAATGAATGGCCGGTGATCGACGTGACGCGCCGATCGATCGAGGAAAGCGCGGCGGCGATCCTCAATATCGTCTCCTCGCGCGAGAACGCCGAAACCAAGGCCGATAGCGCGGACGCGGAGGAGCAGGCGCCATCGGTCTGATCCTCGCATCGCAAAGCGCTTCGCGGCGGGCCATGCTGGAGGCGGCGGGCGTGCCCTTCGAAGCGATGGCCGCGGGTATCGACGAGGAGGCGGCCAAGGCGGCGCTTGCCGCCGAGGGTATCTCCGCGCGCAATCTCGCCGATGCGCTGGCCGAGCTCAAGGCGACGAAGCTCTCGCGGCGTTTTCCCCGGGATCTGGTTCTCGGCTGCGATCAGGTGGCTTCGCTCGGTTCGCGCATCTTCGACAAAGCCGGATCGCGCGCGGAAGCGGCCGGGCAGCTTCGCGCGCTCGCCGGCGAGACCCATAGCCAGACGAGCGCGGCGGTGATCTGCGAAGGCGGCCAGGCCGTCTGGCGCCATATCGACGTTGCCAAGCTCGTCATGCGCGATTTTTCCGATGAGTTTCTTTCCGACTATCTCGATGCCGAATGGCCGGCGATCGCGGGCTGTGCGGGCGGCTATCGGATAGAGGGCATGGGCGCGCAGCTTTTCACGCGGATCGACGGCAGCCATTTCACCGTGCTGGGACTCCCGCTCCTGCCGCTGCTCGATTATCTTCGCGTCCGGGGGGTGATGCGCGGATGACCAAAGCCTATGCCGAAGTGATCGGCGATCCGATCGCCCATTCGAAATCGCCGCTGATTCACGGATTCTGGTTGGAAAAGCTCGGCATCGATGCCGATTATCGTCTGGCACCCGTCAAGGCGGAGGATCTGCGCGTCTATTTCGCCGAGCGCCGGGCCGATCCCCTTTGGCGCGGCTGCAACGTCACCATCCCCCACAAATCGGCGGTGTTCGAGATTGCCGACCGCTGCGAGGGGGCGGCGCAAAAGGCCGGGGCCGCCAATTGCGTAACGCCCGATCATGGCGAACTGGTTGCGACCAACACCGATGTGTTCGGCTTCCTCGAACCCTTTGCCGATGTCGATTTCGACAATAGCGATGTCATCGTGATCGGCGCGGGCGGGGCCAGCCGCGCCGTCCTTATCGCGCTGGCGCTGCACGGCTATGGCGCGGTCCATCTTCACAATCGCGATGTCGAAAAGGCCGCCGCCCTGCTCGAGGCGCTGGGCATTCGCGGCGAAGCGCTGCCGCTCGACGCGCCCTGGGCATCGGCCGATCTTCTCGTCAATGCGAGCGCACTCGGCATGGAGGGGTATCCGCCCTTGCCGATGGATATCGAAGCGCTGCCCGCGGGCGCGACGGTTTGCGATGTCGTCTATACGCCGCTCGAAACGCCGCTGCTTGCCGCGGCGCGGGCGGCGAACTTGCGCGCCGTCGACGGGCTCCACATGCTGATCGGCCAGGCGGGTATCGCGTTCGAAGCGTTTTTCGGGGAAGCCGCACCGCGCCAGCATGACGCGGAACTGAGGGAGTTGTTGACCCAGTGACGGTTCGACGATGATCATATTGGGTCTCACCGGTTCCATCGGCATGGGAAAGTCGACCGTCGCGGCGATGTTCGCGGCGCTCGGCGTGCCCGTGTTCGATGCCGATGCCGAGGTTCACCGGCTGCAAGGTCCGGGCGGCGAACTCGTCCAGGCGATCGAAACGCTGTTTCCCGGCACCACCGGCGCGGACGGCGTCGATCGCGCGAAACTGTCGAAAGCCGTGCTTGGCGACGCGGAAAAGCTGGCCGCGCTGGAGGAGCTGATCCACCCGGCCGTCGGCCTGGGCCGCAAGGCCTTTCTCGAAGAGCATGCCGATGCGCCGCTGGTCGTTTTCGATATCCCGCTGCTTTTCGAAAAATCCGGGAAAGCCGGACTCGACGCCGTGCTTGTCGTTTCGGCTTCGCCCGGGGCCCAGCGCGAACGCGTGCTCGCGCGTCCGGGCATGAGCGAAGAAAAATTCGAACATATTCTCGCACTGCAGATGCCCGACGAGGAAAAGCGGAAACGTGCCGATTTTATCGTCGATACCGGCGTGCCGCTGGCCGATACGCGGGCACAGGTTGACGCACTCGTCACTTGCCTAAGGGATCACGACGTCCGATATTGCCAACAATGCGTGAAATAGTTTTCGACACGGAAACGACCGGCCTCAGCCCAAGCGATGGGCACCGGCTCGTTGAAATCGGCGCCATCGAGATGGTCAATCGGGTCGAAACGGGACGCACCTTCCACGTCTACCTCAATCCCGAGCGCGATATGCCCGGCGAAGCCTTTGCCGTGCACGGGCTTTCCGAGGCCTTTCTCGCGAACAAGCCGCTGTTCGCCGACGAAGCGCTCGGCTTTCTCGATTTTCTGGAGGATAGCCCGCTCGTCGCGCATAACGCGCAATTCGATTTCGGCTTCGTCAATGCCGAGCTCGAACGCTGCGGCCATGGCATCCTCACCCGCGAACGGATGGTCGATACGCTGGCGATCGCCCGCGCCAAGCATCCGGGCGCCAAGCACAGCCTCGATGCGCTCTGTTCCCGCTACGGCGTCGATCGTTCGCAGCGCGTGTTGCACGGCGCGCTGCTCGACGCGCAGTTGCTCGCCCAGGTCTATGTCGAACTGACCGGCGGGCGCCAGATCGGGCTCGTGCTGGCCGATGACGAGGCTGCAGGCGGCGGCGTCCGGGCCGAAGCGGATGGCGCGAACCGCGCGCCGCGCCGTCCGCGCCGCGAACCGCGCCCGCATCGCGCGAGCGCCGAGGAACTGGCCCGGCACGCAGCCTTTGTCGCCCGGATCGACGATCCGCTATGGCCGGCCGAACCGAATGAAACGGGTTGAATGTAGCGGTGCCGGGTCCCCTCCGGCGCCTGAATTGTGAAGGATAAAAGCGATGGATATTCGTGTATCGGGTCATCAGATCGAAACCGGTGAAGCGCTGAGGGAGCATGTCGAAGAGCGGCTCACCGCGATCACCGACAAATATTTCTCGCGCACCATTTCGGCGCACGTGACCTTCGGCAAGGGGCCGCACGATCACGGCTTTCACTGCACGATCGTCGCCCATGTGATGCAAGGCGTTATCCTGAAGGGCGAGGCGGGGAGTGCGGGCGATGCCCATGCCGCCTTCGAAGAGGCCGCTGGCCATGTCGAAAAGCAGCTGCGCCGCCACATGAATCGGCTCAAGGACCATCACAAACAGGCCAATGGCGATTTGCCGCCGATCATGCCGGAACCCAACGCCGGCTACACGGTGTTCAAGGGCAGCGAAGACGAAGAGGCGCCCGAAGACAATCCGCCGATCATCGCCGAACTGAAGGTCGACATCCCGGATGCCAGCGTCTCGAGCGCGGTCTGGATGCTCGATTTGCGCAACACCAATGCGCTGCTCTTCAAAAATACCGACACCGGTGTATATAACATGGTCTATCGACGCCGGGACGGCTCGATCGGGTGGGTAGAACCAGAACGTCCCGTTTGATCCAATCCATCAGCATTGGCGCCGGCTTCGGCCCGGCCGCCCTTGCGGTATCAAGGTATGTCATGAGCGAGTTTGACGCGTTTCCAGATCCGGCTTTCATCATGTTCGGCCAAAGCGCGGCCGACAAGAAATCGCTGTTCGGGCTGATCGCGGGCCATGCGGCGGAGCTGACCGGTCTCGACGCCAGTACGCTTGCGCGTCAGCTCGAAGCGCGCGAATCTCTGGGCTCGACCGGCTTCGGGGAGGGGGTTGCGATTCCCCATGGCCGGATCGCCGGTCTCGAAAAACCTTTCACGGTGCTCCTGCGTCTGGCCGAACCGGTCGATTATGATGCGGCGGACGATCTTCCGGTCGATCTCGTCTTCGCCCTGTTTTCGCCCGATGGCGATGGCGCGGTGCATTTGCGGCTGCTCGCCAGGATCAGCCGGCGGATGCGCGACAAGGAATTCGTCGCCAAGCTGCGCGGCGCGCGGTCGCAGGATGCGCTCTTCGCGCTCCTCACCGATATCGAGGCGGCGCACGCTGCCTGAGCAGGCTGAAAGCGCCGGGCCGCTTGCCGGTGCCGAAGCGCATTTTCGCGCGCTTGAGGCGCTCTATGCCGCCGCGCCGATCAACCAGATATGGGATTCGCGGCTGGAAATCGCCGAAAGCGGCCTTGCGCGCATCACCTTCGATCTCGACGAGCGCTACTATCACGCTGCCGGCGCTGTTCATGGCACCAGCTATTTCAAGATGCTCGACGATGCCGCCTTCTATGCCGCGAACAGCCTGGTTTCGGATCGGTTCCTGCTGACGACGGGCTTCAACCTGCTTTTCACACGGCCGCTGACCGCCGGCCAAGTCACCGCCGAAGGGCGCTGGGTATCGGGCCAGCGCCGCGTTTTCGTCGCCGAAGCGCGGCTTCTCGACGCGGACGGCGAAGAAGCGGCGCGCGGCACCGGCACTTTCATGAAATCGCGCATCGCGCTGTCCTCGCTCGACGGCTACCGCCTTCCCGCATGAACACGCGGCTCACAAGCCGGATGCTGATCGGGGCCTTGCGCCGCACGGTCGAGACCGCCGGCGGCCATGCGATGATCATGACTCATGGCGACGAGATTTCGGGCGCGGTGCTGCTCGTCCTCACCGATCGCGGGGTGCCGCGCGGGCTTCGCGAACGCGGCCTTGCGCCCGATGGCGGCTATCACTGGGTCGAGGCCGGACCTGCCGATCCCGCCGACCCGGTGGCGATGGCCGAATATCTGGAGCGCCGCTGTAAATTCGATCCGGATATCTGGGTCGTGGAGATCGACAGCCAGCCGCCCGACGACTGGCTCACCGAATTTATCGGCCAGTCCTGAGCGCCGACCCCGGGAGGCCTTTCAAGCGTTCGTTCTTTGTTCTAGCTTTGCGCGATGACGGATTCGCACATTTCCCTCGAAACCGATTCGCTTGCGGCGATGGATGTCGCGCGCGGCGTATCGCGCCTGTTTTACCGGCAGGAACTGGTCACGCTGAGCGAAGTGCCGCTCGGCAATGGCCGGCGCGCCGATATCATGGCGATCGACGCGAAGGGCGAGATCGTTATCGTCGAGATCAAGGTCAGCCGGGCCGATCTGCTCGGCGATCGCAAATGGCCCGACTATCTCGATTATTGCGACCGCTATTTCTGGGCGGTGCCGGCCGGGTTCGATCTCGATCTGTGCGCGCGCGAAGAGCTACGGCCTGACATTTCCGGATTGATCGTCGCCGATCCCTATGATGCCGCGATCGTTCGCGAGGCGGCGGCGCAAAAGATGGCGCCCGCCCGGCGGAAATCCGAAACCTTGCGCTTCGGACGGCGGGCCGCGGCGCGTTTGCTGGCGCTGTCCGACCCGCATCTCGCCGGTTTCGATTAAACGGAAGTCTGGGCCCGGATCAGGGAGTCGGCCCGACCACGGGCGCCTGCTCAGCGACCGGTTCGGCGCTGTCGAGAATCTCGATAATATTCTGCGATCGGCCGTCGCGAACCGCGTAATCGCGCGCCGAAAGACCGATCACGCTGTCGGCGACCGCGGGATTGGCGCCGGCATCGATGAGCTGGCGGACAATATCGGCGTTGCGATGCTGCACGGCGAGGATCAGCGGCGTTTCGCCGCGGCTGTTGCGGGCATTCGCATCGCCCTGAACCACGAGTAGCCAGCGCACGGCTTCGGCGAAATCGATCTGCGCGGCGATATGCAGCGGCGTGTTGCCGTCATTGTCCCGAATATTGGGGTCTGCCTCGTGGCGCAGCAGATACAATAGCCATTGGGTATCGCGATCGCGCGTCACGATATGGAGCGCGCCAAGCCCCGTCGCGCGTTCGCGGGCGTTGATGATCGCCGCGCCGCTCGGCTGCTCGATGATTTCGCTGACTTCCTCGAAGTTGCGATTCCGCACGCCGCGCAGATAGTTGTAGTGGTTGGAAAATTGCGCCGCGACAGGCTCGGCGACGAGCAATGCAGCCATCACCGCCATGATTGCGGCGGCAGAAATCTTCTGGAACACAGAAAAACGCATGGAACCGGGCACCCCGTATCGATACTTGCCAGCACCCCTTTAGCAAAGCATGACTGGCGCTGTCATGAACGATCTCCCTTTCCCCAAAATCCGTTTTCTGCCGCTGCTTCTCGCCGCTGCGCTCACCGCCTGTTCGCCCGGCGGCGATACGGCGACGCGGGAGGCGCCACCGCTTCAGGGCGCGGCGATCGGCGGCGATTTCACGCTGACCGACGAAACCGGCGAAACCGCGCAGGCCAGCGATTTCGCGGGCGAGTACCGAATCGTCTATTTCGGCTATACTTTCTGCCCCGATGTCTGCCCGGTCGACATGCAGAATCTGGGCCGCGCGCTCCGCGCCTTCGAGGCCGAGGATGAAGAGGCCGCGGCGAAGGTCGTGCCGATCTTCGTCAGTGTCGATCCCGGCCGGGATACGTCCGAGGTTCTGGCCGAATATACCGAAAGTTTCCATCCGCGCCTGATCGGCATGACGGGCACGCGCGAACAGCTCGACGCGATGGTCGAAGCCTATGGCGCCTGGTACGAGATCGGGGAGGATGACGGTTCGGGGCGCTATCTCGTCAACCACACCAACAACGCGACGCTGTTCGGCCCCGAAGGCGAGCCGCTCGCGCTCCTGCCCTTGCAGGATTCGACCGACGCGATCGTCGAAACGCTGCGCCGCTGGGTCCGATGATGGAAAATTTCTGGGAAACCAAGGCGCTGGACCGGATGACGCGCGCCGAATGGGAAGCGCTGTGCGACGGCTGCGGCAAATGCTGCCTGCACAAGATCCAGGATGCCGATACCGGCGAAGTGCTGCCAACCAATGTCGCGTGCAAATTGCTCGACCGGGATAGCGCGCGCTGCAGCGACTATCGCCACCGCAAGGTCCGCGTGCCGGATTGCCTGCGCCTTACCGCGCGCAACGTGAACGCTCACCCCTGGCTGCCGGAAACCTGCGCCTATCGGTTGCTCGCCAATGGCGAGCCGCTGCCCGACTGGCATTATCTGGTCTGCGGCGATCCCGAGGCGGTCCACCGTGCCGGCGAATCGACGCGCGGCTGGACGGTATCGGAGGTCGAGGCCGGGCCGCTCGAGCATCACATTGTCGACCGCCGGCTCTGACACCGCTTCCCGTGTCGTCTTCGAAGGCGGCGGCCATCGCCGCGCCCTCGTTGTCCGCCGCCACCCGCGCGCCCGGGGCATGAAGCTGCGCGTCGATCCGCGCGATGGGGCGGTGGTGCTCAGCCTGCCGCCGCGCGCCAATCTCGCCCGTGCCGAACGCTGGGCCGAGGGGCAACGCGACTGGGTGGAGGCGCAGCTCTCGCGCGTTGCGCCCGATAGGCCCGTCGTGCCCGGCGCGCCGCTTCCCTATCGCGGCGAAACCATCCTGATCGACTGGGAGGCATCGCGCCCCCGTACGCCGCGGCTCGAGGGTGAGCGGCTTCGCTTTGGCGGGCCCGAACAGGCGATCGAGACGCGGGTGCTCCGCTGGCTCAAGGCCGAGGCGCGTCGCCATCTGTCCGAAGAGACCGCGCATTATGCGGCGCTCGCCGATGTCCCGGTGGCGAAGATTTCGATCGGCGATCCCAAGACGCGCTGGGGCAGCTGTTCGTCATCCGGCGCGATCCGCTACAATTGGCGGCTTGTTATGGCGCCGCCGCGGGTGCTTTCGGCGACCGCCGCGCACGAGGTCGCGCACCGGGTCCATATGAATCACGGGCCGCGCTTCCATGCGCTGGTTCGGCAAATCTTCGGCGCCGATCCTTCCCCTGAGCGCAAATGGCTGAAGGAAAACGGCGCGGCGCTCTACCGGATCGGCCGGTCTTCCTGAGGGCGTAGCGCCGGCTGGTGCTGGCCACCTTCGCCGGGATAGCCGGGTTCGGGGTCGCGGCGCTGTTCGGCGCGGCGTTCGCCTTCGCTCCGGCGCAGCACCTCGTCCAACCAGGCTTCGTCCGCGTTGCCGGGCACCGGCACATCTTCATAACCGGGGGCCTGGCCATAGCCGCCGCCTTCGATCGGCATCCCGTTCTCGTCGACGAAGTCGTCCGGGTCGTCGAGCGGATTGCCAAGATAGGCGTCGTCCCCGTCCTCCAGCTGCCATTCCGGCAAGGTCACTTCGGTATCGAATTCCTCGATCGGGCGGCTGGCGACGGCGTAGCGCATGAAATCGGCAAAGGCGCGGGCCGGCGCGCGGCCGCCCTGCAAGCCGGGAACCGCCCGGGCATCGTCGCGGCCCATCCACACGGCCGTTGTCAGGCCCGAGGAAAAGCCGATGAACCAGCCATCCTTGTTGGAGCTCGTCGTCCCGGTCTTGCCTGCGACCGGCCGGCCGATCTGCGCGGCGCGGCCGGTGCCGGTGGCGACGGCGGTCTGCAAGAGGTCTGTCATTTCGGCTGCGACATAGGGGGCAACGAGCACCCGCGACTGATCGACCTCGGCGCGGTAAAGTTCGCGTTCCTCATGGGTGCGCGGATCCTCCATCGTCACCCGGACGATGCCATAGGGTTCAACCGCGATTCCCCGCGCCTGCACCGAGGCAAAGGCCCGCGCCATGTCGATCACCCGCACTTCGGACGTTCCGAGGACCATCGAGGGATGGGTGTTGATCGGCGTGGATATGCCGAAGCGTTGCGCCATGTTGGCGACATTGTGCAGGCCGACCTCGGCGCCCAATTGGGCCGCGACGGTGTTCACCGAATAGGCAAAGGCGGATCGGACATCCATTTCGCCCGCGAAGCGCCCGGAACTGTTGCGCGGTTGCCAGCCATTCCATTCGACGGGTTCGTCGACGACGCGGTCGCCCGGCGTATAGCCGTTTTCGAGCGCGGCGAGATAGACGAACAGCTTCCAGGACGATCCCGGCTGGCGCACCGAGGTGACCGCGCGGTTATAGTTGGAGGTTACATAATCGGTGCCGCCGACCATGGCGCGCACCGCGCCGTCGCGATCGAGCGCGACGAGCGCACCCTGCGCGCCCTGCGGCGTATGGGTGCGGATCGAGGCGACCGCGCGCGCCTGCATGTCGAGATCGAGGGTTGTCCAGACGTCGATCGGCGCGCGCGTCTCGTCGATCATGAAATCGAGCTGGTTCAGCGCCCAGTCGGTGAAATAGCGGACCGAATTCTGCCGTGGCTGCGCGGCCAGCTGGACGTCGCTCGGCGTCGCTTGCGCGGCTTCGGCCGCGCTGATCCGCCCGGTTTCGACCATCAGGTCGAGCACCACCGATGCCCGGCCGATGGCGGCCTCGGCGTCGGCGGTCGGCGAATAGCGCGACGGCGCCTTCACCAGCCCGGCGATGACGGCGGCTTCGTTCAGGTCCAGCTCGCGCGCCGAATGGCCGAAGAAACGGCGCGACGCGGCGTCGATGCCATAGGCGCCGCCGCCGAAATAGACGCGGTTGAGATAGAGTTCGAGGATCTGGTCCTTGGAAAAGGTCATCTCCATCGCGATGGAGAGGATCATCTCGCGGATCTTGCGGCCGAAGGTGCGGGTGTTGGTGAGAAACAGGTTGCGGGCGAGCTGCTGGGTGATCGTCGACCCGCCCTGCGCCCAGCTGCCGCTCTGGATCCGCACCCAGCCCGACCTGGCGATGCCGATGGGATCGACGCCCAGATGATAGTTGAAGCGCCGATCCTCGACCGAAATCATCGCATCGCGCATCACCGGCGGGATATCGTCATGGCTGAGCCACTGGCCGTAGCTTGGCCCCATCGCGAAGATCACCGTGCCGTCGGCGGCGCGCACGCGCACCGTCTGGCCGTTGGGCGAGGATTGCAGCGTCTCGAAATCGGGAAGCGAGGACATCGCGATGCCGACGGCAACGGCGAGCGCGATGAAGCCGAGCAAGGCGGCATAGAGCCCGTATTTGATGAAGCCGATCGTGAACCGCCAGAAAGGTCCGCGCGCCGCTTTGGTTCTCGCCATATACCGTTCCGCCCTAAGTGCGCGCCTCGCCAGTTCCGAAGATGGCCTCACCAAGCCCGATTTGCGACTGAACCAATGCTGAATCGCCGGTGGAAATCCCGGCTAGCGGCGAGCCGTCACACATCGTGACGCGCCGCTGCCGTTTCATTTCTCGGGCTCGAATTCGAGCGACAGGCTGTTGATGCAATAGCGCAGGCCGGTCGGCGGCGGCCCGTCCGGAAAAACATGGCCGAGATGTCCGTCGCAGCGTGCGCAGCGGCTTTCGGTGCGGACCATGCCATGGTCGGTATCGACATGATCGGTGACGACATCGTCGCTCAGCGGCCTGGTGAAGCTCGGCCAGCCCGATCCGCTGTCATATTTGGCGCTGCTCGCAAACAGTGCGAGCCCGCAGCCCGCGCACAGATAGGTGCCGGTTTCGTGATTTTCGTAGAGATCGCCGGCAAAGGCGCGTTCGGTGCCGCCTTCACGCAGCACATGATACCGTTCGGGCGTCAGCCGTTCGCGCCATTCGGCCTCGCTGAGGTCGAGCTTTTCCATCGTTCGAGCATATGAATCGCCTGCGCGGCCAAATCAACCGAATTAGGCGGCGATCCGCGTCAACCGGCCGAGAAACGCGACAAGGCCCGGCATCCGGGCAAGGCGCATCGCGGCGCCGGCGGTCCGGGGGTTTTCCGCCATCCGCATCAGCCGTCCCGCCACCGCAAGCGGTCGCCGGGCGCGCCGGGCGAAGGCGCGCTGATAGGCGGGCGCGGCCTCCGGGCCACCTTGAGTATAGGCGCGCGCCGCGAGGATGCCGCTCGCAATCGCGATGCCGATGCCTTCGCCGGCGAGCGACGGGATGACGGCGGCCTGGTCGCCGATCCGGAACAGTCCGGTCTCGCTCTGCCGCGCGCACCAGCCATAGGGGACGAGCCCGACCGCATCATGGGCGACCGGATCTCCGGTCTGGTCCAGCCGTTCCGAAAGGCTCGGCGTCTCGGCCGCCAGCCGTTCGAGCATGGCTTGGGGATCGCTGCCGGCCTCGGCTAGCCGTTCGCGGCGCACGGCCATGCAAAGATTGGCGGTGCCGTCTTCCTGCAGCAACAGCCCGGCATAGCCGCCGTCGAAGAAATGCAGCTCGATCGTGCTGGCCAGCGTCTCGGCGAGCGGCGGGGCGAGGGCGTAACGATAGCGAAGGCCCATCCATGTGGCGGGCGATGCCGCGCGCTTGGCGCCGCGCAGTTCATATTTGCCGGTGGCGAGGAACAGCGCGCCCGCTGCGATCTCGCTGTCATCGGCCAGCCGCGCGGCGCCCGGCAGGGCCTCGCGTACCGCTATCCCGCGGATCACCTCGGCGCCCGCCGCTTCCGCTTCCTCCAGCAGCAGGCTGTCGAGCCGCCGCCGCGAAACGCCGATGCCCGGCGATGGCAGGCGTGCCCGAACCACTTTGTCCCCGGCGAACAGCCTGACCTTGCCGATTCTATGGCCGCCGATCCGCGGGGCCTCTAGCCCCAGGCGCGAGAGCGTCTCCAGGGTCCGCCAGCTGACAAAGCCGCCGCACAGATGGTCACGGGTTTCGGCGTCGCGCTCGACGACCAGCGCCGCCGCGCCGCCGCGCGCCAGCGTAATCGCCGCCGCCGCGCCGGCCGGCCCGCCGCCGACGATCAGCGCAGCCGTTCGACGCACAGCCGGAAGGGGAAGGCGCGAAATATCCGCGCGGCATTTTCAACCCCTGCTTCTTCCAGGATCGGCGGCCATTCGCCGGGACGGTAGGAACGGGCGATCGACAGGATGCCGTCCTCGCGCACGATCCGGTGCCAGCCCATGATCCGCGCGAGGATCGGATAGCCCTTATGGGCAAAGCCGTGGCGGTGGAGATCGTTGACCAGCCAGCCGGCCGACGCGCTGGCTTCCATATGCATCAGGAAGGCGACGAGCTGATCATGCGACATATGATGCGCGACGAGGTTGGAGACGATGCAGTCGAACGGTTCGCAATCGGCATAATCGCCGCTGCGATAGTCGATGCCGAGTTCGGGCGGCGTCTTCGCCTCGGCGGCGGCGCGGCTCTTGGCGTTGAGATCGATGCCGACAAGCCGCGCTTCGATGCCGCGCTTTTTCGCCCAATGCGCGATCGCCCGCAGCATCCCGCCTTCGCCGAAACCGACATCGAGCAGGCTGAAGCTGCGCCGGGTTCCCACCGCGCGATCCAGAAAGCCCAGCGTCGGACGCGCCGAAAAGGTCCAGCGATTGGCCTTTTCGAGATCGGCCAGCACGGCGGCATAGGTTTCGGGCGCCAGGCCGGCGGCGTCCATCTGCTCTTCGGCGATGGTCCGCTCGGTAAGCCCGTCCCCGGCCATCAGGCGCTCCGGAAGCCGAAACCTTCGGCGGCGAGCCCGGGCCCGAAGGCGATGGCAACGCCGTTGTCGATGCCGGGCCCCGCCATCAACCGCCGGAGCACGAACATCAGCGTTGCCGATGACATGTTGCCGCTTTCGGCGAGGATGGCGCGCGATGCGGCGAGCGCCTCGGCGCCAAGGCCCAGCGCTTTCTCCACCGCATCGAGGATCGAACGGCCGCCGGCATGCACGGCCCAGCCGTCCACCGTCCGCGGGTCGGCGCCGCCGCATACCGCGCCGCGAAAGCCGTCGGTGCCGAGCGCTTCGCCGATTCGCCCCGGCACTTCGCCCGAAAGATGCATGGCGAAGCCGGTATCGCCGATATGCCATTGGATAAGGTCTCCCGATTCCGGAAGCGTCGCGGCGAATTGCCGGTCAATGGCAAGGCCGCTGGGCTCCGCGCTGACGATCGCCGCCGCCGCGCCGTCGCCGAACAGCAGCATGGAGAGAAACTCGTCGATCGAACCGCCCGGCTGGAGATGCAGTGTCGAAAGCTCGGTTGCGATGACGAGCACGCGCGCCTCGGGCTCGGAGCGGACGATGTGCCAGGCCGAGCGCAGCGCGGTGACCGCGCCGTAACAGCCCATGAAACCGACAAGCGTGCGCTCGACGCTGCCCGACAGGCCGAGCTTGGCCGCGATCAGCTGATCGAGGCCCGGCGCGGTGAAACCCGTGCAACTGGCGACGACAAGATGGGTGATGCTCGCCGGATCGGGCGCTTCGGGCAGGGCGGCGATGGCCTCCAGCGCCAGTTTCGGCGCGGCTTCGGCATAGATCGCCATGCGCCGGGAAGTCGGCGGCATGCCGTTTTCGTAAAAACCGCCCTCAGCGACCGGCGATCCGCCATTTGCCGTTTTCGGCAACACGGACCAGCGATGGCCGATCCCGGAGCGCTTCACCATGCGTTCGAACAATCCGCGTTCGCGTGAATTGTCGAGGCGGGCGCCGACCCAGTCGATAAAGGCCTTGTGGATGTCGTGACCGGGCGTCGCGGTGCCGATCGCGTTTATGTGGGGCGTTGCTGATGGCAAAAAGGGCCCTTTCCAGGCGCGTCGGTAGGATATGGCTTCTGTTTTGCAGCCGCATATCACGCCCGCGCCGCCTCTATGGCAGGCTTTGATCGTTAACGAAATATTGAACGGTTCGGGCCGAAAATGGGATTATGGATATGCGCGCCCTCCCTCTGGCGATCCTGCCGTTCTGCCTGCTTCCGACCGGCCTCGGTTCGGAGGCGGCGGCGCAGGGCTGCCAGCTCTGCCAGGAAGCCGCCCCGATCGTCGATCAGGCGCGCCCGCAACGGCCTATCAGTATCGATATAACGACGGCGATCGATTTCGATCGCATGGCGCTGATCGACTCCAATGGCGGCGCGGCGGAGATCGATCCGCTTACCGGCGCGCGGCGCCTTGACCGGCTGGCCAGCGTCGGCGGCATGTATATGCGCGGCGAAGTCCTGATTCGCGGCGATCGCGGCCGCGCCGTGCGCATCGATATGCCCGACGAGATCGTCATGCATGCGCCTGGTGGCCGCCGGCTCGAACTTGTCGACATGCGCACCGACCTCCCCGGCCAGCCAAGAATAGGCAATAACGGCGAATTGCGCTTTTCCTTCGGCGGCAGGATCGTCGTGGATGGAGACGATGTCGGCCGTTTCCATGGCAGAATGCGGATTCACGCCGAATATGAGTGAATTTCCGTTATCGGAAAATAATCCCGCGTTAACCAGTTCTATCAGCAAAATCTGAAGCAGATCCCGCCAAAACGGCCCCTGAATGGCGCGGGGGACACGTTCCGTTCGTTCGAAAATTCGGAAATGTGAAAAAAAGGGACCAGATAATGAAGAAACTGTTTAACGCTATTGCCGCCGGTTCGGCGATTGCCGCGCTCGGCGTTGGTGCCAGCGCTGCGCAGGCTGCCGATGCTACGGCGACCGCGACGGCCGAGATTCTCGAGCAGGTCACGATCGTTCAGGCTGCCGACCTCGACTTCGGTACGATCGTGCCGAGCACGACGGCTGCCAGCACGGTTGGTATCGCGGCGAACGCCGCTGGTACACGCACCTGTGGCGCCGGCCTTACCTGCGCCGGCACCAACGCGTCGGCTCAGTTCGACGTGACGGGTTCGAACGGCCAGACCGTCGACATCACCGACAACGGTTCGAGCGCTGTGCTTACGAGCGGCGGCGACACCATGGGCGTTTCGTTCGCTTTCTCGTCGGCCACGCTGGCGATGACCGGTGCGGCGGTTCCGCTTTATGTTGGCGGCACGCTGAACGTCGGCATTTCGCAGCCGACCGGTGTCTACACGGGTACGATCGCGGTTAGCGCGAACTACCAGTAATTCGGTAGCCGGGGCCCGGCCCCGGCGCTGTTTTCCTGAACTGTCCCGGCGGTGCCTCGGCGCCGCCGGGATTTTCTTTGTCCCAAATCGGCATTTTGACGGAATAATAACCAAAATTTGCGAGGTTCTTCGGGTGTTTCCGGGCGCTCCCCCTTCCTGCCCGGCCAGTACCGACGGAGATCCTGTAATGACCCTCGCCTTTCTTCCCAAAAGCGCCCGTTTCGCCTGCGCGTCCGCTGCGCTTGCGGTCGCGGCCGCCGTTGCGCCGGCGCCGGCATATGCCAACGACCTGTTGGTTGCACCGACTCGCGTCGTCCTGAACGGATCGCGGGGCACCGAAGTGATCCTCAACAATATCGGCACCGAAGAGGCGACCTACCGGATTTCGCTCGAATTGCGGCGGATGACGCCCGAGGGCGGCCTTGATGAGATTGAAAACGCGAATGAAATGGAACAGGCGGCGCTGGACATGATCCGCTATGCGCCACGCCGCGTGGTGTTGCCGCCGAACCAGCCACAGGCGGTGCGGATCGGCGTACGGCCGCCCCAGGGGCTGCCGGATGGCGAATACCGCGTCCATATGCTGTTTCGCGCGATTCCGCGCCCGCGCCCGGTTGCCGAGGAAAATCAAGGGCCCAGCGACGGCTTCGCGATCCGCCTGATCCCGGTTTACGGCGTCACCATCCCGATCATCGTCCGTCAGGGCAATCTTTCGGCGACCGCGGCCATCGCCAATCCCCGGATCATCGAGGAAAACGGCGTGCGCGCCATCCAGTTCGATCTTTCGCGCCAGGGGGACCGGTCGACCTATGGCGAGGTCATCGTCACGCGGCCGGGCATCGATCTGCCGATCGCCCGGGCGAGCGGCATCGCGGTTTACACCGAAATCGGCCAGCGTTCGGTGATCGTGCCGGTCAGCGAGGAGTTTCAGGGCACGCTCGCCGGCCCGGTGCGGATCCAGTATCGCGAGCCCGATGGCGACGGCGGCGGCCTGATTGCCGAAACCCAGGCGGTGCTGCGCTAAGCGCGGCATCCGGGGGGCGGGGCAACATGCTTCGCTGGAGGCGCAAAACTCAGCTATTCATGGCCGGACTGGCGGCGTTTTTCGCCGTCTCGACCGGTCACGCCCAGGCCGAGAGCGCCGCATGGGAGCCCAATCCCGACGATTCCCTGCTTTTCGACGTTCATCTTGGCGAGTATCGGCTTGGTGACGGTGTGCGCGGCTATCAGACGCCCGGCAGCATATGCATCGATCTTGCCGATACGATCGCCGCCCTGGATGTGCCGGTTTCCATAGACGAAGACGCCAATCGCGCCGAGGGCTGGGCATTTAACGAAGAAAACCAAATCGTTATAGACAGGAACCGCGGCCGCATCCGGTTCGGCGAGGTCAGCGAAAACCTGCCCGATGGCGTCATTTACGACACGCCCGAGGGCTGGTGCGTGGCCACCCAGGCGCTTGCGGGCTGGCTTGGCATCACGATGGAAGCCGATATGCGCAACGCGCTGCTGATCCTGAGCTCCGAACAGCCGCTGCCCGTGCAGATGGCGCTCGAGCGCCAGGCGCGGGCCTCCCGGTTGCGCCCGCGTCTCGATTTCGATCTTTCCAGCCTTCCCCAGGCCGATATGCCCTACCGGATGTGGCGTACGCCCTCGGTCGATGTCGTGCTGACCCTGGGCGGTTTGCACGATCGACAGCGCAATCGCAGCGGTTTCGAGCGGCGATACGAGATTTATGCCGCGGGCGAAGTCTTGACGGCATCGGTCGACGCGCGGCTCGCATCGGACGATCGCGGTACGCCGCAATCGCTGAGAATGCGGGCTTTTCGCAGTTCGCCCGAGGGCAATTTGCTGGGCCCGCTTGGCGCCACCCACTTCGCGATCGGTGACGTCACAAGCCAATATTCGCCGATCGCGATCCAGCCGACGCCGGGCCGCGGCGCGGTGGTCACCAATCGGCCGCTCGATCAACCCGACAGCTTCGACCGGCGGACCTTCCGCGGCGAATTGCCGTCCGGATGGGAGGCCGAGCTCTACCGCAACGGCCAATTGCTCGCATTTTCGATGGATCGCGGCGACGGCCGCTACGAATTCGTCGATGTCGAGCTGCGCTACGGCATCAACCGGTTCGAAGTCGTGCTGTACGGCCCCCAGGGCCAGGTTCGGCGCGAAACGGAAATCGTGAATGTCGGCACGGAGAGCATTCCGCCGCGCCAAACCTGGTATTGGGCCGGTGTCAGCCAGGACAATCGCGATCTCATCAATCTCGGCGATCGCGATTTCGTGCGCGCCGCCAATTGGCGTGCCGGTTTCGCGGTCGAACGCGGGATCAACGCGAAAACCTCGCTTGCCTTTCACGTCAACAGCCTGGTGATCGCCGATGAGCGGGTCACCGTGCTCGAAGGATCGGTGCGCCGGGCGATCGGCCCCGCACTCGTCGAGGTGACGGGCGCCTGGTCCGACAATGGCGGTTATGCGGCGCGGGCGCAGTTTCTCGGGCGTTTCGGGCGCGCCTATATCAGCGCGGAATCGATCCTCGCCCGCGATTTCCGAACCGAGCGCTACGGCACCAACGTTACTGGCCGGCACAGTCTTTCGGTCGATCACAGCATCCAGATTGGCCGTGCCGTCATGCCGCTACGCGTGCAGGGCACCTATCTGACCCGCGCAGGCGGTATCGACCAGCTCGACGTCGCGGCCCGGATTTCCGCCAATTTGCGCCGTTTCGCGGTGACCGGCGAGTTCGGCTTCCGCCGGCAGACATTTGCCGGCAGCGCCGATCCGCCGACCGAAACCGTCGCCGGAGTGCTGGCCAATGGCCGAATCGGAAGGGTCCGCCTGCGCGGGGAAGCGCGCTGGCGGCTTGCGCCGTCCACCGCCTTTGAAAGCGCGGCGCTGACCGCCGAATGGGGCGATGGCGAAAACAGTTCGTGGCGCGCGGAGCTCGGCTATCAGGCGGATCTCGATCGCGCGCGCGCCAGTGTCGGCTATGTCCGGCACTTCCGCCGGCTTGCGGTGACGGCATCGGCCGAAGCGGCGACCGACGGCTCGGTCGCGGCGGGGCTCAATCTTGTCTTTTCGATCGGCCCGAGCCCGCGCGGCGGCGTCCAGATGTCCGCCGACAAGCTGGCGAGCGGCGGCCAGGCGGTCGCGCGCGTTTTCCGCGATCTCAACAATGATGGCATGCGCCAACCCAACGAACCCTATGAAGAAGGCGTGCAGATCACCACCGGCCGGGCGCCGTCCAACGAGCCGACCGACGAAAACGGCTTTGCCGTCGTCACCGGCCTGACGCCCTATCGCCCGGTTCTCGTCGGAATCGACACCTCGTCGCTGTCCGACCCCTTTGTTCAGCCGCGCGGGCCCGGCGTGGTGGTGACGCCACGGCCCGGAATCTCGGCGGTCGTCGAATTGCCCCTGGTCAGCGCCGGCGAGATCGACGGAATCCTGGTCCGCGCCGGCGGCGGCGCGCTCGAGGGCGTCGATCTGGAACTGGTCGATGTCGAGGGCGTGGTCGTGAAGACGGTACGGAGCGATTTCGACGGCTTCTTCCTGTTCGAAGGCGTGCCCTATGGCGAATATTCGGTGCGCCTCGCGCGGCTTTCGGCCGATGCGATCGGCGCTCCGGCGCAGCTCGGCCGCCGCGCTTTCGTAACCGACGAGGACGACAGCGTCCGCCTCGGTACGATCGCCGTCGGCAGCCCCGCGCCTGGCCCCGTCGCCACGGCCGAATAGCGGGATTTTTTCGTCAGACCTTCGCTGGCGCGGCGATCCTGCGACAGCGGAATTCCGACAAACAAGTCGCGCCGCGCGACTTTGCCGATCTTTCCGATAAATCTCTGAAACTGCTTGAAAATGGTGCGGTCGAGAAGACTCGAACTTCCACGGGCTTTCGCCCACAACGACCTCAACGTTGCGCGTCTACCAGTTCCGCCACGACCGCACATTTTCAAAAAAGACCGGCAAAGGCCGGCCCTGGCAGGCGCGTGCCTCTAGCAAAGCGGTTGGGCGCGCGCAACACAAGAACGCGTCTTGATGCCCGTGGAAGCCAAAAACCCGGGCGCTTGCGCAAAGCGATGCGCCTTTCCGCCGCTTTCGCCGCGTGTTAACCATTTCTTAACCTTCTTTCCCGCTTTTCCGCGCGGTAGCGAGGGGCAATGGCCGCTATATTCGCTCTCTCGCTTGCGATTCTCGTTTCGGATCCGCCGCGAGCGCCGGGCGCGGTGGCAAGGGCGCGGGCGAGCGTCGTCATCCTGGCCGGGGAAGAGATCGATTTTGGGGATTTCGGCCGCGAACGGCGGCGCGACGAGCGCGTCCCACATTCCGGGCGCTATCGGGATCGCCCGGGCGCCGATGGCGAAACCCGCGAACTGCGTCTTTTCGAGTTCCACTAGGCCGCCCGCTTCCGGGGCGCGCGCCTAGTAGAGGAACATCGGCATCCCTTCGACGCGCATCAGCTTCGCGCGATAGGCCTCGCGGTCGTAGAGATTGCGCACATCGACGGTCTTCGATCCATCGAGCAGCGTGGCGATCGGGACATGGCTGTAATTGCCGTCCTTCAGCGCCACCATCCGCCCGGCATTCTTGTCGCGCAGCAGTTGGACCGCAAGCCCGCCGAACGCGAAGCCGACCATCCGGTCCATCGCGTCGGGCTCGCCCGCGCGCATCAGATAGGCGAGCTCCTGCACCACGGTGCCGATCCCGGTTTCGGTTTCGATCGTCCGCGCCAGCCGGTGGCCGACACTGTCGTCCGTACGCTGGGTTCCCGTCATGCCGATCTCGCTATTCTTCTCCTCGCCCTTGATATGCGCGCCCTCGGAAATCACGCACATCGCATAGTTGGCGCCGCTATGATCGCGGTCCTCGATAAGCAGCGGCAGCAGCGCCTGCGGGTCGACCGGCACCTCGGCGATAACCGTGCGATCGACCTGGGCGAGGAATCCCGCGAGCAGCGCGGTCTCCCCCGAACGCCGCCCGAACAGCTCGACGATGCCGATCCGCTCATGGCTACCGGTCGTGGTGCGCAGCGCGTTGATCGCCTCGACCGAGCGCGAGACGGCGGTCGAAAAACCGATGCAATAGTCGGTGCCGAAGACATCATTGTCCATCGTTTTGGGCACCGAGATGACCGGAAAGCCCTGGCCCGACAGATGGGCGGAAAAGCGCAAGGTGCCGTCGCCGCCCAAGGTCACCATCGCGTCGATACCGAGTTTGTCGAGGACATGGAGAACGTGATCGGTTCGGTCGCCTTCGTCCTGCGTGCGCGGATCGGTGCGCGAGGTGTGGAGGATGGTGCCGCCGGTGCGATCGATCCCGCGAACCTTTTCGCGATCGAGATCCCATGTCTGATGCGCGATGGTTTCGGGATCGGCGGGATCGATGCGCAGAAAGCCTTCCCAGCCACGGCGGAAACCCGTCACCTGCCAGCCGAGATCGATCGCGCCGAGAGTGATTGCCCGGATGCACGCGTTGAGCCCCGGAACGTCTCCGCCCCCTGTCAAAATGCCGATATGGATTGCGGGTCTCCCAAGGCTGGGCACCCCTCAGCGGCGCCCGTTCAGGAGGCGCCGTCGAAAGGCACGAATTTGAGGTTCAATTCTTCGGCGCTTCTTGGAATGTCGATTTCCGCCGAATTGAACTCCACCATTTCCCGCGGCGGCAATGTGCGCTGTGGAGCCTGGATCGTCCAGTCATAAACAACGGCGCCCTGGGCGTTGCGCAGTTCCGCGCGGATATCGGGCACCTGTTGTTCCTCGTCGGTCATGTTGACGATGCGGCCGGAGATCGAGAGCAGCTCGTGCCCGCTCGCCAGGGTGCGCCGCTCCGGCGCGCGCACGAGCTGGACGTCGAGCGCGCTTTCCGCGGTCGCTTCGCCGATGCCGATCCCTGAAAGGAAACCGGGCGGACCAAACCAGGCGAGCGCGCCGATTGCCGAACCGAGGACCAGGAAAACCCCGATGGCGATTGCCGTCCACATCTTTGCCGGGTTGCGCCGCGGCTTGAAGGGCGGTTCGTACCCGAAGGGATCGGTGTCCGTCCCTTCCTCGCTGTGGCGCACGAAATCGCGCACCCGCCGGGCGCTCGCCGCTTCCTCGCGAACCGGCTCTTCGGGCACGGGCGGCGGGGTATCGGGAAATTCATGCTGTACGGGTTCGGCTGACGGCGGGGCCGGAGCAGGAGGCGGCGGTGATGGGGGCGCGGGAGGCGGCGGCGCGAGCGCAGGCCCTTCGGCGAACCAGCTATGCTTGCAACTCGCGCAGCGGACCTGCCTCCCGTCGACGCCGATCGCCGTATCGGGAACCAGATAGCGGGTCGAACAGGCCGGGCACTGGAGGATCATGCGAAAGGGACGCCAACTCGTTGCAAAACAGGGTTCTTAGCCTGGCCCGATCTACGCGCGCATGGCCCTTGCTGGCAAGCCGCTAACCGCCCCGCATTGTGTGCTTTACGGCGGATAGCGCGCTGTGCCATGGCTCGGCGATCATGGCGACGACAATTGCCCAGTTCGAAAATGTCGGGCTGCGCTACGGGACCGGCGCGGAAACCCTGTCCGATGTTTCCTTCTCTCTGGATACGGGCGGTTTCTATTTTCTCACCGGGCCCTCGGGTGCGGGCAAGACGTCACTCCTGAAGCTGCTCTATCTGTCCCAGCGGCCCAGCCGCGGGCTGATCCGTCTGTTCGACACCGACGTGGTGACTTTGGCGCGGGATCGGCTGCCCGGTTTCCGCCGCCGGATCGGCGTCGTCTTCCAGGATTTCCGCCTCGTTCCGCACCTCTCGACCTTCGACAATATCGCGCTGCCGCTGCGCGTCGCCGGCGTCGAGGAAAGCGATCTCGTCTCGCCGGTCAACGAGATGCTGGCCTGGGTCGGGCTTGCCGACCGGGCGAGCGCGCGGCCGGCGACGCTGTCTGGCGGCGAGCAGCAGCGCGTCGCGATCGCGCGCGCGGTGATCCACCGGCCGGAAATCCTGATCGCCGACGAGCCGACGGGCAATGTCGATCCCGAAATGGCGGCGCGGCTGCTCCATCTGTTCGATGCGCTCAACAAGCTCGGCACGACGATGGTGGTGGCGACCCATGACATCCATCTCCTGAGCCGGGTTTCGAATGCGCAGATGATGCGGCTCGATGGCGGGCGGCTTGCCGATCCGACCGGCATGTTGCGCAATCCGCCGCGCGAAGCGGGGCGCGGCCGGCGGCCCAAGCCCGGCGCATGATCTTTCCCTTTTCCGCCACCCCCGCCGAACGGCGGTTGCTGACCGAAGGGCGGCTGTCGGGGCCGATGCCCTGGGTAATCGCGATCATGATGTTCCTCACCGTGCTCGCCGCGGCGAGCGGGCTCGCGCTCGCCAATGCCGCGCGCAACGTGACCGGCGGGATCGCCAACCGGATCACCGTCCAGATCGTCGAGGCCAATCCGGACCTGCGCGAGGCGCAGACGCGCGCGGCGATGGACGCGCTTACGGCGATGGACGGGGTCAGCAATGTCGCGCGCGTGCCGGACGAGGAGATCGACCGGCTGATCGAACCCTTTCTCGGCAGCGCGGCCGAGGAGGAGGGGATACCGGTGCCGACGATGATCGATGCCGATCTGAGCGAGGATCTGCATGCGCAGCTCGGCGAGGTCGCGGCGGATATCGCCGCCGTCGCGCCGGCGGCGCGGGTTGACGATCATGCGCAATTCCTCGCGCCGCTTGCCGGGCTGATCCGCTCGCTCAGCTGGCTTGCGCTTGCGCTGGTGCTGCTGATCGGCAGCGCGCTTGCCGCCTCGGTGATCCTTGCCGCGCGCGCCGCGCTCAACACCCACCGCGCGACGATCGAAGTGCTCCATCTGATGGGCGCGACCGATATCCAGATCGCGCGGCTCTTCCAGCGGCGGATCGCGCTCGATGCGCTGTTCGGCGGGGCGGTCGGCTTTCTCTCGGCGGTGATCGTGCTGCTGCTGCTCGGCCAGCGGATCGGCGCGGTCGGCTCGGAACTTTTGGGCTCGGCCTCGCTGCCCTGGACGGCATGGCTCGTCCTGCTTGTGCTGCCGCTTGTCGGCGCGGTGTTGGCGACGCTCGTCGCGCGCTTTACGGTGATCGGCGTCCTGAGGAAGATGCTGTAACCCGCCCTATGATTATCGCGCCATGATCCGCCGTATCCTCTCCGCCATCCTGCTCTTATGGGCGCTGGGCTTCGCCGCCTTTGTCGTCGCGCTGCCCGGCCCGGCCGATCCGTCGGACACCGACGCGATCATCGTGCTGACCGGCGGCGAGAACCGGATCGATCGCGGAATCGCGCTGTTGAAGGATGGCCATGCCCAGCGGATGCTGGTTTCGGGCGTCAATCGCACCGTGCGCCCGGCCGAACTCGCCGCGGAAATCGGCGAATCCGAAGAATTGTTCGATTGCTGCATCGATCTTGGGCAGGAAGCGGTCGATACGCGCAGCAACGGGGCCGAAGCCGCGCGATGGATGCGCGAAAACCGCTTTGCCAGCGTGCGCCTCGTCACTACCGACTGGCACATGCCGCGGGCGCGGTTCGAACTGGCGCGCGAGCTCGACGACGGCGTCGAACTCGTGACCGACGCGGTGCCGAGCGAGCCGAGCTTCACCCAGCTGTTCCTCGAATATAATAAATATCTGCTGCGCCGGATCGGCGCGCTGATCGGCATTTGACGCCATGGCGGCAATCCGGACAGCCGTCTATTTAGTTGTTTTTTATGGAATAACCGTGCCGTATGTGGGCGCGGCGCTGATCGGCGCGGCGCTGGGCGAGCGGCCTATGCACAGCGTGATCCATGCCTGGGTGGCCTTTCACGGGCATTGTGCGCGCTGGATTCTCGGCATCCGGACGCGCGTCGAGGGCGTCATTCCGGAAGAGCAGGTGTTCTTTGCCGCCAAGCACCAGGCGATGTTCGAAACGCTCGATCTGCTCAATCGCCTCGATACGCCGGTGCCGGTGCTCAAGAAGGAATTGACCGATATTCCGGCCTGGGGCTGGCTTGCGCATCGCTATGGCGGGATCTCGGTCGATCGCAAGGGTGGCGCGAAAACCCTGCGCGCGATGCTGAAGCGCACCCGGGCGATGGTGGCGACCGGGCGCTCGATCATGATCTTCCCGGAAGGCACGCGCGTCCGCCCCGGCGATACGCCGCCGCTGCAATCGGGTTTTGCCGGGCTCTACAAGCTGGTCGGGCTGCCGGTGGTGCCGGTCGCCGTGGAAAGCGGGCATGTCTGGCCGCGCGATGGCTGGATCAAGCGGCCCGGCACCGTCACCTACCGGTTTTTCGAGCCGATACCGGCGGGGCTCGACCGCGAGGAGATCGAGCGCCGCGTCCATGACGCGATCAACAGCCTAGAGCGCGGCTGACACCACCTCCTCGAGCGCTTCGGCCAGCCCGCGCACTTCCTGTTCGGTGCCGATCGAAATGCGCAGGCCGTGCGGCAGTTCCTGCCCGGGCAGCCAGCGGGTGATATACCCGCGCTCGATCAGCCCGTTGTAAGCGCTTTCGGCCGAAAGCGGGCCTTCGAAGAGCACCAGCAGGAAATTCGCTTTCGAGGGGATCGCGCGCAGCCCCGCGTTGCCGAGCTTGCCGATCCGCTCGGCGAGCCAGGCGCGCCACATGGCGTTGTGGAGCCGGCTCTTCTCGATAAAGGCGCGGTCGCCCAGCGCGGCGATCGCCGCTTCCTGGCCGCCGGTCGTCACGTTGAAGGGCCCGCGGATGCGGTTGAGCGCCTCGATCACCGGTGGCGGGCCATAGGCCCAGCCGATCCGCTCGGCGGCGAGCCCGTAAATCTTGGAAAATGTCCGTGTTATCAGGATATTATCGGCATCACGCGCCAGCTCCAGCGCGCCGTCCTCGTCGCCGGGTTCCAGATATTCGGCATAGGCCTGGTCGACCACGAGCAGGCAATCGCCGGGTGTGGCGTCATGAAGTCGCAAAACTTCCTTTTTATTACAATAGCTTCCTGTCGGGTTGTTGGGGTTGGCGAGGAAGATGACGCGGGTGTCCGGGGTGATCGCGGCGATCATCGCGTCGATATCGGTCGCATAGTCGCGGTCCGGCGCTTCGACCGGCTTCGCGCCGACCCGCCGGGCGGCGGCCGGGTAGACCGAAAAGCCGAAACGCGAATAGAGGATTTCATCGCCGACCCCGGCATAGCCGCCCGCGGCAAGGTGCAGGATCTCGTCGGACCCCGTGCCGCAGACGATCCGCGCGGGATCGAGGCCGTAGCGTTCGCCGATCGCCGCGCGCAGCGCTTGCGACGTGCCGTCGGGATAGCGGGAAAGCCGCCCCTTCGCGTTCGCCAGCGCTTCGGCGGCCAATTCGCTCGTCCCGAGCGGGTTTTCGTTGGATGAAAGCTTGGCCAGCGCCTTGCCGCCCGGCCCCGTGGAGCTGCCGGGCTTGTAGGGCGTGATCGCGTCGATCCACGGCTTGGGCCTGAGCTTGGGGTTCGGTCCGGTCATGCGCGATCCCTTGCGACAGCGCGCGCGCGTTGACAAGCCGCCGCTTCCCGCCTTAGCGCCGCCTGACCACGAGAAAGCTTGGCTATGGCGGACGATCATTCTCCCTTCGGTGCATCGCGCACCCTGACCCTGCCGGGCCCGCTCGCGCTCGATGGCGGGGCCAGCCTCGCGCCCCTCGATTTCGCCTATGAAACCTATGGCGATCTCAACGCGGACAAATCCAACGCCGTCCTGATCTGCCACGCGCTGACCCTGGATCAGTTCGTCGCCTCGGCCCATCCGCTGACCGGCAAGCCCGGCTGGTGGACGCGGATGGTGGGCGAGGGGAAACCGATCGATCCGGCGCGCCATTTCGTCATCTGCATCAATGTGCTCGGCAGCTGCATGGGCAGCTCGGGCCCGGCGAGCGAGGCCGAGGACGGTGAGCCTTATGCGATGTGCTTCCCGGTGATCACCATCCGCGACATGGTCCGCGCCCAGGCGATGCTGCTCGATCATCTGGGGATCGAAACGATCGCAGCGGTGATCGGCGGATCGATGGGCGGGATGCAGGTGCTCGAATGGGCGGCCTGCTATCCGCGGCGCGTGAAAAGCGCGATCGCCATCGCCACCGCCGCGCGCCATTCGGCCCAGAATATCGCCTTTCACGAAGTTGGCCGCCAGGCGATCATGGCCGATCCCAACTGGCACGGCGGCGACTATTACGCGACCGGCGACATGCCTACCAAGGGCCTCGCTGTCGCCCGCATGGCCGCGCATATCACCTATCTCTCCGAAGAAGGGCTGACCGAGAAATTCGGCCGCCGGCTTCAGGCCAAGCCCGGCAAGGAAACCGGCGCGAAAAGCTTCGGCTTCGATGCCGATTTCCAGATCGAAAGCTATCTGCGCCATCAGGGGATCAGCTTCGTCGACCGGTTCGATGCCAACTCCTATCTCTATATCACCCGGGCGATGGACTATTTCGATCTGGCCGAGGAACATGGCGGCCTGCTCGCCAACGCCTTTGCCGGGACACGCACGCGCTTCTGCATGATCAGCTTCGACAGCGACTGGCTCTATCCCACGGCCGAAGCCCGGATCATCGTTCGCGCGCTCAATGCCGCGGGCGCCGAAGTCAGCTTTGTCGAGCTTTCCAGCCCCTTCGGCCATGACGCCTTCCTGCTCGACGTGCCGGAACTCAACGCGACGGTGGACGGCTTCCTGAAAGCCGGGGAGGGGGCGTGATGCTGGCCGATGGCTACACCTTGACCGAGGATCAGGCGCGGATCGATGCCGTCGCGGCGCATGCCTATCTGACGCGCTCCTATTGGTCGCCGGGGATATCGGCGGAGATCGTCGCGCGCGCCATCGCCAACAGCCATTGCGTCGCGATCCATCATAGCGCGGATCGGGGCGCGGATCGGGGCGCGGATCGGGGCGCGGATCAGGTCGCGATGGCGCGGGTGGTTACCGACTGGGCGACCTTCGCCTATCTCGCCGATGTCTATGTGCTGGAGGATCATCGCGGGCGCGGGCTTTCGAAAGCCATGCTCACCCATCTTCATGCCGATCCGCGGCTGAAAGACCTGCGGCGCGGGGCGCTGTTCACCCGGGATGCGCACGGCCTGTACGAACAGTTCGGCTGGTTCGTCGGCCAGCATCCCGAGCGGTTGATGCTGCATGACAATCCGGAGGCCTTTGCGGCATGAGCGCGCTTCGTCCCGATCTCGAAATCATCGCCAACCATGTGCCCGAAGGGGTGCGCGTGCTCGATATCGGCTGCGGCGAGGGCGATCTGATGGCCGCGCTGCGCGACGCGAAACGGATCGACGCGCGCGGGGTGGAGCTGGATGCGGCGCAGGTCGCCACCGCGATGGCGCGCGGGCTTTCGGTGATGCAGGGCGATGCCGATACCGATCTTTCCGACTATCCCGATGCCGCTTTCGATTACGCGATCCTCAGCCAGACCCTGCAAACGACGCGCGCGCCCGACCGGATTGTCGAGGAATTGCTGCGCATCGCGCCCAAGGCCTTCGTCTCCTTCCCGAACTTCGCCTATTGGCGGGTGCGGGCCGGATTGCTGTTCGGGGGGCGGATGCCGGTGACCGGCGCGCTGCCGCTCAACTGGTACGAGACCGAGAATATCCACCATGTCACCATCCACGATTTCCGGATGCTGATCCGCGACAAGGGGATCGCGGTGGAAAAGGCCTGGTATCTCTCGGGCAACCGGCAACGCAGCGCGGCGGCGGCGAACCTGATGGCCGATCAGGCGGTGTTTCTGCTGGGGCGGTAGGGTTTGATGCCGACGATCTCTAGGGACAATGGCTCGACTAGGTCGGCAACATTGCTGCCAATAGCTCAATTCAAGCCTAGTATAATGTTAGTTTGAAGCCGCCTCCTCTCATGAGAGTAAACTCGTGATGAGAGAGAACGTCTGTTCCAATAATCAGGTCAAACCATTGATTGTCACGGATGACCGCCGCCTCCAGCGGCTCCAACTGGAAAAGGCCGCGATCCGCATGGTGATCGTTCTGATCACCGCAAAGAATTCCAATTCGCACAATATATGTTTCATGCAGGCTAGGTCCGAGAGCGCCGATCATCCTCTCAAATCCGTATGGCCGTAGCCCACATTCCACGACAACGTGATCACACAGGCAAGTTATGTCTGCACCTGTATCAAGCAACGCTCGATATGACCGCATTTGAACGGCGGGCGCGTCGCTTTGTGCTGGCAATTGTGCCGGATTCGGCGTGGCATCTGCTAAAGTGATATCAACTAAGGGCTTCCCCTCAGTCAGTAGGCCGCTCACCAGAGCCATACGACATGAACCCCAAGTCAAAAGGACGATCCGTCACTTTTTGGACTGAAAACATGTCATCTGCAAATTGTGCCTGACCGGCTTCCAAGGCTTCAATTGGGCGAGGGAAAATATCGATGACCGATTTCGAATGCAGAAGCGCGTATTGACCAGCGTGGCTTTCCATCAAGGACTTAACTACGCCTTGAAAATAATTGAAATTTTCGCGGATGGCGGCTTCGCGCGCTTCGGGCATGTTCCGACCTTTCTCCCAAGTGAAGAACAGACTATCATGCAATTCCGAGTCGTGTCACGTAAAAACTCTTGACTCCTGAGTCGAAACGAGTCCGTGCGAGCGAATCGGTAGCATATAGAAACTCATCGGTGATGCGTGCCTCGGAATGTGTTCACCGCTCCGGCGCGTCCCATTCCTCCGGCTCGATCTTCCGGTCGCGGAGTTTGAAGGCCATGCCGAGCGCGACGCCGACGCCGATCGCCACCGTCAGGTCCACCGCGACGGTCAGCACCAATGTCACCAGCAGCAGCAGCCGGTCCCGCCCCGGCAACCCGAAAAAGCCGCGCCATTTCGATGGCTCGCTCATATTCCAGGCGGTGATCATCAGCAGCGCGGCCAGCGCCGGCATGGCGAGATTGCCGGCCAGCGGCGCGGCGACGAGCATGACGGCGAGGATCACCAGCGCATGGACGATGCCCGCGACCGGCGTCTTGCCGCCCGCGCGGATATTGGTCGCGGTGCGGGCGATGGCGCCGGTCACCGGCAGGCCGCCGAACAGCGAGGAGGCGATATTGCCCGATCCCTGCGCGATCAGTTCGGCATTGGAGCGATGGCTGGTGCCGATCATCCGGTCCGCGACCATCGCCGACAGCAGCGATTCGACGCCGGCGAGGAAGGCGATGATCAGCGCCGAGGGCAGCAGTTCGGCAATCCGCGCGGGCGTGATATCGGGAAAGGCGGGCATGGGCAGCGTGGAGGGCAGTTCGCCGAAGCGCGAGCCGATGGTGTCCGCCGGAAGCCCGCCCCACAGGACGAGCGCCGAGCCTGCCGCGACGGCGACGATCAGCCCGGGAATGCGCGGGGCGAGGCGGCGCAGCGCGACGATCAGCGCGAGCGTCGTCGACGCCACGGCGAGCGCGGGGAGCGACACCGTGCCGCGCGCCGCCCAGAGCGCTTCGATCTTGCCGAAAAATTCGGCCGGCATGTGGGCGACGGAAAGCCCGAAGAAATCGGCAAGCTGGCTGATCACGATGATGATCGCGATGCCGATGGTGAAACCGTGCACCACCGCTTCCGGCACGAAGACGATCAGCCGGCCCAGCCGCAGGAAACCGGCGATCAGCAGGATGATTCCGGCCATCAGGGTGGCGAGGACGAGCCCGTCATAGCCATGATTGGCGATCACGCCGAAAACGACGACGATGAAGGCGCCGGTCGGTCCGCCGATCTGGACCCGGCTGCCGCCGAGCAGCGAGATGAAGAAGCCGCCGACAATGGCGGTGACGAGGCCGGTTGCCGGGTCCGCGCCCGAGGCGATGGCGATGGCAAGGCTCAGCGGCAGCGCGACCATCGCGACGGTCGCCCCGGCGATGCAGTCCGCGCGGAACAACGCCCAGCTATAGTCGCGCATAGTGGTGAGGATCTTGGGCTGTCTCATCGGCGGTGCGCTATGCTCGGGCGGGTCAGCCCCTGAGCGTCCCCCCGGCCTTTTCGGCCGCCGCGACCACCGTGTCCGATATCGCCTTCAGCTCTTCATCGGTGAAGCTGCGCCCGCCGGGCTGGAGGGTGACCTCGATCGCGACGGATTTCTTGCCCTCGGGCACATGCTCGCCTTCGAATATATCGAAGATTCGGGCCTCGGTCAGATGCTGCTTTTCGGCATTCTTCACCGCGCGCAGCAGGTCTCCCGCCGGGGCCTGCGCGTCGATCAGGAAGGCGAAATCGCGGGTCACCGCCTGCAGCGCGGGCGGCGCGTAGGCGGCGCGCATATGGCCTGACGCTTTGGGCATCGGGATCGCGTCGAGGAAGATTTCGGCGGCCATGGCGGGCCCGTCGAGATCGAGCGCCTTCAGGGTCGCCGGGTGGAGTTCGCCGAATTCGGCGAGCGTGTTTTTCGGCCCGAGGCACAGCCGGCCCGAACGGCCCGGATGATACAGGCCGGAGGTCTCGCCGAACAGCTGCAGCTTTTCGACCGGCGCGCCGGCCGCATCGAGGATCGCCAGCGCCTCGGCCTTGGCGTCGAATGCGTCGAAGGGCGCGCCGCCGCCCTGCCAATGACGCGGGCTGCGCGCGCCTGCCAGAATCAGCCCCAGGGTCGGATGCTCGGCATCCTCCAGATAGCGGCGGCCGACCTCGAACAGGCGGATCGACGGCGCGCCGCGATCGGCATTGCGCTTGGCGGCGGCCGCGAGACCCGGGATCATCGAGGTGCGCATCACCTTCATCTCTTCGCTGATCGGGTTGGCGAGCGCCCAGGGCGCCTCGCCCGAGAGCGCGGCTTCGTCTGGCGAGATGAAGCTCCAGGTCACCGCTTCGTTCAGCCCGCGCGCGGCTGCGGCGCGGCGAACCGTGCGTTCGCGCTTCTGCTCGGGCGAAGCGGTCGGCCGCGCGACGCCTTCGGCGCGGGGCAGGGCGACCGAGGGGATGGAATCGAAGCGTTCGAGGCGCAGCACTTCCTCGACAAAGTCCGGCGCGCCGTCGATATCGCGGCGCCAGCTCGGCACGGTGACCGTAAGCGGCCCGTCTCCCTCGACGGTGAAGCCGAGGGACTTGAGCGAGGCGCGCTGGGTGTCGATGGGGACGTCGAGGCCGCCTAAGGTTGCGCAAAGTTGCGGGTCGTAGGCGACCGTCTTCGCGCCGTCGGGCGGCGTGCCGGCGCGGCTGACTTGGGACGGCGTGCCGCCGCATATGTCGAGCACCAGTTGCGTGGCGATGGCGAGGCCATCGTCGAGGAACGCCGGATCGACGCCGCGTTCGAAGCGGGTGCGCGCGTCGCTGGCAAGGCCGAGCCGCTGGCCGGTGAGCGCGATCGTCTCGGGATCGAAATAGGCGCATTCGATCACGATTTCCGCGGTTTCCGGCCGCACCGAGCTATGTTCGCCGCCCATGATACCGCCGATATCATGGACGCCTTCCTCGTCGGCGATCACCGTCATCGCCGCGTCGAGGCGATAGGTTTTTCCGTTGAGCGCGAGCATCTGCTCGCCCGCCCGGGCGCGCCGCGCGAACAGCGCCTCGCCGAGTTTGCCGCGGTCATAGACGTGCAGCGGGCGGCCATGGTCGATCATGATATAGTTGGTGATGTCGACCAGCGCGGAAATCGGCTTCTGCCCGATCGCGCGCAGCCTTTTCTGCATCCAGGGCGGCGACACGCCGTTGGAGACGCCGGCAACCGTGCGTCCGAAAAAAGCCGGGCAGCCTTCGGGATCGTCGGTGCGAATCGTGATCGAAGGCGCATTTTCACCTTTAATTTCAGTTATTTGAAGAGGTTTGAGCGTGCCGAGCCCGGCCGCCGCCAGGTCCCGCGCAACGCCGCGCACCCCCATGCAGTCCTGCCGGTTGGGGGTGATCGCGATGTCGATCACCGGATCGTCGAGCCCCGCCCATCCCGCATAACTTTCGCCAACTTCCGCGCCCGAATCCTCGCCGAGATCGATAATCCCCTGATGCTCGTCGGACAGCTCCAGCTCACGCTCCGAACACATCATGCCGAAGCTTTCGACGTCGCGGATCCTGGCCGGTTTCAGGGTCATGTCGATGCCCGGCACATAGGTGCCCGGCGCCGCGAACACGCCGGTCATCCCGGCCCGCGCATTGGGCGCGCCGCACACGACCTGCACCGGATCGCCATCGCCGGTATCGACGGTGAGCAATTGCAGCTTGTCGGCATTGGGATGTTTCGCCGCCGAGATCACTTTTGCGATCCGGAAATCGGCAAGCTTTTCGCCCGGATTCTCGACGCCCTCGACCTCAAGCCCGATCGCCGTCAGCGTATCGAGCACCGTTGCGAGATCGGCTTGCGTTTCAAGATGCTCCTTGAGCCAGGAGACGGTGAATTTCATCGGCCGACTCCTTCGCTCAACGTGGGCACGTCGAGCGCCGAGAAGCCGTAATGGTGGAGCCAGCGCAGGTCGCCGTCGAAGAACGCCCGCAAATCGTCCATGCCGTATTTCAGCATGGCGAGCCGGTCGATGCCGCAGCCGAACGCGAAGCCCTGCCACTTATCGGGATCGAGCCCGCAGGCTTCGATGACATGGCGGTTGACCATGCCCGAGCCCAGGATCTCCATCCAGCCGCCCTCTTCGGCGTTCGGATCGCCGCCGATGATCCGCCGGCCATTTTCCAGGCTATAGCCGACATCGACTTCGGCCGAAGGCTCGGTGAAGGGGAAATAGCTCGGGCGGAAGCGCAGGACGATATCGTCGCGCTCGAAAAACGCCTTCACGAAGGTTTCCAGCGTCCATTTGAGATGGCCCATATGGATGTCGCGGTCGATGACCAGGCCTTCGACCTGATGGAACATCGGCGTGTGGGTCGCGTCGCTGTCGCTGCGATAGGTGCGGCCGGGCGCGATGATCCGGATCGGCGGCTCCTGGCTCGTCATCGTGCGGATCTGGACCGGCGAGGTGTGCGTGCGCAGCAGCATCGGCTTGCCGTCGTGCTGCTGGTTTTCGGGGAAATAGAAGGTGTCGTGCATCGCCCGCGCCGGATGGCTTTCGGGGATGTTGAGCGCGGTGAAATTGTGCCAGTCATCCTCGATCTCCGGGCCGGTGGCGACGGCGAAGCCGAGATCGGCGAAGATTTCGGCAAGCTCGTCCATCACCTGGGAGACCGGGTGGACGGTGCCTTGCGGCGTTTCGCGCGGCGGCAGCGAGAGATCGACGGTTTCGGAGGCGAGTCGCGCGTCGAGCTCGGCCATTTCGAGCGCGGTTTTCTTCGCGGCAATGGCGTCGGCGAGCCGCGAACGCAGGCCGTTGATCTTCGGCCCTTCGATCTGCCGCTGCTCGGGCGACATCCCGCCCAACGTTTTCAGCAGCCCGGTGATCACGCCATTCTTGCCCAGCGCATGCACGCGCACGGCATCCAGCCCCTCGAGCCCCGGCGCGGTATCGAGCGCGGCGAGCAGGTCGGTTTCCAGCTGCTGCAGATCGGGTTCTTGTTCTGTCATGGTTATGGGTCCGGTACGGGGTGCTGGCTGAAAACACAAAAGGGCACGGGGAGCCTGTAGCTCCGCGCGCCCTTTCATAATGCGAAATTCCGGTGGTGCTACCGGGTTTCTTGTGTCGCTGCCTCAGGCTTTAGCGAGCGCGTCCTTGCTCTGGGCAACGACGGCGCTAAACGCCTCCGGCTCGTTCATCGCGAGATCGGCGAGGACCTTGCGGTCGAGTTCGATCTCGGCGAGCTTCAGCCCGTGCATGAAGCGCGCATAGGTCATGTCTTCGGTGCGCACTGCGGCGTTGATCCGCTGGATCCAAAGCGCACGGAAATTGCGCTTGTTCACCTTGCGGTCGCGATAGGCGTACTGGCCGGCCTTTTCGACCGCCTGACGCGCCACGCGAACGGTGTTCTTGCGGCGGCCCCAGTAGCCCTTGGCTTGTTTCAGAAGGTTTTTGTGGCGGGCCTTCGTGGTCGTCCCGCGTTTGATGCGTGCCATATCGCTATTTCCTCAGCCCGTAGGGCGCCCACTTTTTAACCGTTTTCGCATCAGCGTCGGCTACAGGGGTGGTGCCGCGATTTTGGCGGATATATTTGGAATTATGGCTCATCAGCCGGTGGCGCTTGCCAGCGACGCCGTGCAGGACTTTGCCTGTGGCGGTGATTTTGAAGCGTTTCTTCACACCGCTCTTGGTCTTCAGCTTGGGCATTTTCGTCTCCTTAAAGTCTGACGATCTGCGAACGGCCTCGGCAGCCCATACTGGCCGGACAGTTCCTTCGAAATCGTTGGAAGTCGGCGCATATAACGGCGCCGGCCCTCAAAGGCAACGGTTTTTGCGCCTAGTGCCCGTGCCCATGGTCGTGCCCGGCGTGCAGCGCTTCGAGCACATCGTCGAGCCGCGCGGGATCGCCGAGCGCGATGACGCGGCCATCGGTATCGCCCGACAGCGGTTCGCCGTTCCAGTCCGCCATCTGCCCGCCCGCGCCCTCGATGATCGGGGCGAGCGCCGCGAAATCGTGGAGCGCGAGATTGGCCTCGACGACGATGTCGATATGGCCCGAGGCGACGAGGCCGTAATTATAGCAATCGCCGCCATAGATGATGCGGCGCGGCGCGACCTTGCCGGCAAGATGCAGGAAATGTTCGCCCTCGTGCGAATCGAAGGCGTGCGGGCTGGTCGTCGCGAGCGAGGCCTGGGCCAGCTCGCGGCACGCGCGTGTGTGGACCGGCTTGCCGTTGAAGGTCGTCGCCTCGCCAATCGCGCCGACCCAACGTTCGCGGGCGACCGGCTGGTCGATAATGCCGAGCACGGGCCAGCCATCCTGCAACAGCGCGATCAGGGTGCCGAAGATCGGCCGTCCGGCGATAAAGCTTGTCGTGCCGTCGATCGGATCGAGCGCCCATTGCCGCACCGCGCCTTCGCGCACCGCGCCATATTCCTCGCCGATAATGCCGTCCTCGGGGCGTTCTTTTTCGAGGATCGCGCGTATCGCGGTTTCGGCGGCCCTGTCGGCCTCGGTAACGGGTGACCGGTCGGCCTTGTCCTCAAGCGCGAAATCGGCGCGGAAGAAAGGCCGGATCGCCGCGCCGGCGGCGTCCGCGAGCCGGTTTGCGAGTTCGATATCCTTGTCGGTCATGTCCGCGGCCGATGCTCCGTGCCTTCGCCGGCGGTGATGAACAGTGCCGTCGCCGGGCCATCGATATCGGCGGTATGCCAGCAGCCGGGCGGATTGACCGCATATTCGCCGGGGCCGAGCGTGACCGTCGCCGTGCTGCCGTCTCCCATTTCCTGATGCAGGGTCATCGCGCCCTCCAGGCAGATCACGGCCTCGTCGCCCGCCGGGTGCATTTCCCACACATCCCAGTTTTCGGAAAAGCGGTGCATGCTGACGAGTCGGCCTTCCTTGCCGTCGCCGGCATTGCGCGCGCCATAATCGGCATACCAGTCCATGCCGGTGAATGCCGGCTGCGGCACGGCGGTCGCGCCGAGGCCGAGATGCAGGGGATGGGTGAACAAATCGGCTTTCACGCCTTCGCCGGTATCATGGCTGGCGCTAGTCGAACAGACTCGAAACCGAGCTTTCGTCGGCGATGCGGCGGATCGCTTCGGCGAAGAGCGGGGCGATGGGGAGGTGCCGGATATTGGCCGATTCGGCGATCGCATCGTGATTGCCGATCGAATCGGTGATCACCAGTTCCTTCATCACCGATCCGTCGACCCGCGCCACCGCGCCGCCGGACAAGACGCCATGGGTGCAATAGGCGATGACCTCTTCCGCGCCCGCTTCCTTCATCGCCGCGGCGGCATTGCACAAGGTACCCGCCGAATCGACGATGTCGTCGACGATGATGCAGAAGCGCCCCTCGACATTGCCGATGATGTTCATGACTTCCGATTCGCCCGGCCGTTCACGGCGTTTGTCGATGATAGCGAGCGGCGCATTGTCGAGCCGTTTGGCGAGCGAGCGGGCGCGCACCACGCCGCCGACATCGGGCGAGACGACGGTGATGTCCTTGCTCGAAAAGCGGGCGGATATGTCGGCAGCCATCACCGGCGCGCCATAGAGATTGTCGGTCGGGATATCGAAAAAGCCCTGAATCTGACCTGCATGGAGATCCATGGTCAGCACCCGGTTGGCGCCGGCGACGGTGATCAGATTGGCGACGAGCTTGGCCGAGATCGGCGTGCGCGGGCCGGGTTTACGGTCCTGCCGGGCATAGCCGAAATAGGGGAGGACGGCTGTAATTCGCTTGGCTGAGGAGCGTTTCAGCGCGTCGATGATGATCAGCAGCTCCATGAGATTGTCGTTCGCCGGATAGCTGGTCGATTGCAGGACGAAGACATCCTCGCCGCGCACATTCTCCAGGATCTCGACGAAGATTTCCTCGTCGGCGAAGCGGCGAACATTGGCCTCGGTCAGCGGAATCTCCAGATATTGCGAGATCGCATTGGCCAGCGGCAGGTTGGAATTGCCCGACAACAATTTCATGAACGCATGTCCCCTTTTGCGGCTATCCTTAGGGCCTGTCCGAAAAAAACGAAACCGGATCAACCCGCTTTTCCCGGGGTTGGGGGCAAAAAGGCCGCTAGAGCCAGCCGTCGCGTTTCAGGTCGCCCTGCCGGTTGCGCGAAACCGGGGCGAGGATGCCGTTGGCGAGCTCCAGTTTGATATTACGTCCCTCGCGCCGGATCGCGCGCACTTCGCTCCGTGCGATCCACCAGCTGCGATGGACTTGCAGCCCTTCGATCCCGCCCAGCTCGGCAATCGCATCGCGCATGCGGATCAGCACCATCGCCGAACCCGACAGCGTATGCGCCTTCACATAATGATCCTGCATTTCGAGGCAGACGAGATGATCGCCGATATCTTTCGGCAGGCGTTCGAAAAAGGGTGCGGTCGGCCGGTCGGGCAGCGCCACTTCCTCGATGGTGAGCGGTTTCCGCGGCTGAGGCATGGGCTCGGCAACTTCGTCCTCCGGCGAAAGCAGCGGAAACAGAAAATGCATCACGATCTGGATCAGCGCGGTGATGCCGAAAACCTGAAGATATAGTTGCGGGAAGCCGGGGCCGAAAAGTACCGGATCATAGCGCATCCCGGAAAAGGCGAAGCCGACGACAAAAGACAAGGGAAGGGCGGCCAACGCTCCGGCGATGAGCAGGGCCGTCCATCGCGGAATGGCGGTTTCCTCGGCCAGCCAATGGGCGACGGTCTGGACCGGACGGTAAATTACATAGCCAGCCAGGACGACGCCAACCCAGAGGAGAAGGCGTTCTCCAAGGGGAAGCGCAAATGTCCCGAAGGGGCCGAGCAGGCCGAGCCCCACGCTGATAGCGGCGGTGATGAAAACTTCGATGGCCAGCCGGCGAAATGCCATGATCTGCACGTCCCTTTCGCGCTTCGTGAATGGGCGAGTAGCTAAAAAACCTGGGCTTTGCGAAGAAAATCGGCGGTTTGCGAAGGGCCGGTTGCTGGCGAACGGGCGGGCGCCAGGATGGCGGGGTACTTCCGAAGGCCATCAAAGGAACCGCTCGATGCCAACCCTCGCCAGAGACCAAATCGCCCGCCTTTCCCGCAATGGGCCGGTCACCATTTTCATCATCGCGCTCGGCGTGGTCGTGCTCACGCTTGCGGTAGCAGCCCTCGGGTTCGGCGGTGAAATTCCGGAAAGCCGCGGCGGTTCGGATGGCTTGCCTTTGCCGCTCGTCATCCATCTGGCTACCGTCATTCCCGCCCTGCCGCTGGGCGCCTATGTGCTGCTTCGCCGCAAGGGCGACCGCCTCCATAAATTTCTCGGTCGAGCCTGGGCGTTGATGATGGTGACGACGGCGATTGCCAGTTTCTGGGTCGGGTCCGGTTTGTCCTTCATCCATATTTTTTCGGTGACGACGCTGATTTCCATTCCCCTGTCGATCTGGCGGATCTGGGTCGGCGATGTCGCCGGTCACCGCCGCGCGATGGCGGCCGTCTATATCGGCCTTGTCATTGCAGGGGCATTTACGTTCGTGCCCGGCCGGCTTCTTGGGGCGCTTCTCTACGGCTGAAAGCGTTGCCGCCACGGCCCCCTCCCACTAAGAGCGGGCCATGACCGACCGGCTCGCCATAGCGTTCGCGCAACTCAACCAGATGATGGGCGATCTGCCCGGCAATGCCGATGCGATGCTCGGCGTGCGTGCCGATTGCCCGGATGCCGATCTGGTGGTTTTCCCGGAACTGCAGCTGATCGGCTATCCGCCCGAGGATCTTGTTCTGAAACCGGTGCTGATCGAGCGCGCTTGGGCCGAGCTTCAGCGCATGGCGGAGGCGACCCGAAAGGGCGGGCCGGCGATGCTGGTCGGCACGGCGATCGTCGAGGAGGGCGAGCTTTACAACGCGATGGCGCTGCTCGACGGCGGCGAGGTTGCGGCGATCACGCGCAAACGGGAATTGCCCAATTACGGTACGTTCGACGAGCTTCGGCTGTTCAAGGCCGGGCCACCGCCCGAACCCATCGATTTTCGCGGGGTGAAGCTGGGCGTGCCGATCTGCGAGGATATCTGGGTCGACGGCGTCTGCGCGCATCTGGCGGCGCGCGGCGCGGAGCTGCTGATCGTCCCCAATGGCAGTCCTTATGAGGTCGACAAGGACGATGTTCGCCTTGCGCTCGCCCGGGGCCGGGTCGCGACCACAGGCCTGCCGCTCGCCTATCTCAACCGGGTCGGCGGGCAGGACGAGATCGTTTTCGACGGTTCCTCCTTCATCCTGAACAAGGACGGCGATATCGCCTGGCAGTTCGCCGACTGGGAAGAAGAGATCGCGACGACGATCTGGGAGCGCGGGCCCGGCGGCTGGGAATGCACCGACGGGCCGCAGCATCAGCTCGACGAGAATCCCGCCGATATCTACCACGCGATGCTCGTCGGCCTGCGCGACTATGTGAACCGCAACCGTTTTCCCGGCGTCGTGCTCGGCCTGTCAGGCGGGATCGACAGCGCGCTTTCGGCTGCCGTCGCGGTCGATGCGCTGGGCGCGGACCGGGTGTGGTGCATCATGATGCCCTCGCGCTTTACCTCGCAGGAGAGCCTCGACGATGCCGCCGAATGCGCGCGATTATTGGGCTGCAAGCTCGATACGATTCCGATCAACCCGGCGGTCGAGGGTTTCGACGCAATGCTCGAAGGCAGTTTCGCCGACGCGGATGTCGATATCACCGAGGAAAATATCCAGTCGCGGATCCGCGGCGTCACCCTGATGGCGCTCTCCAACAAGTTCGGTCACATGCTGCTGACCACCGGCAACAAGTCCGAAATGGCGGTCGGCTATGCGACCATCTATGGCGATATGGCGGGCGGCTATTCGGTGCTGAAGGACGTCTACAAGACCACCGTCTTCGCGCTCTCGCATTTCCGCAACCAGACCCGGCCCAGCCTTGCCATGGGCCCCGAAGGGCCGGTGATGCCGGGCAATGTGATCACCAAACCGCCCTCGGCCGAGCTGCGCGAAGATCAGAAGGATTCCGATTCGCTGCCGGAATATGAAGTGCTCGACGCGATCCTCAAAGCGCTGATCGAAGAGGAAATCAGCGGCGAGGAAATCATCGCGCGCGGCCATGACCGGGACACCGTGCAGCGGATCGAACGGCTGCTCTACATCGCAGAATATAAGCGCCGCCAGTCGCCGCCCGGCGTCAAGATCGGCGTCCGCAATTTCGGGCGCGACCGCCGCTATCCGATCACCAACGCTTTTCGCTCGATGTAGCTATGACCATCGTCACCCGCTTCGCCCCCTCGCCGACCGGACGCCTGCATGTCGGCAATATCCGCACCGCGCTCCACAACTGGCTTTATGCGCGCAAGCAGGGCGGTCGGTTTTTGCTGCGACTCGACGATACCGATGCCGAGCGCTCGACCGAGGCGTTCGCCGGGGCGATCCGCGCCGATCTTGAATGGCTGGGCCTCGATGTGGACGGCGAGGAACGCCAGTCCGCGCGCTTCGATCACTATGAAGCCGCGTTCGGGCAGCTGCGCGACGCGGGCCGCATCTATCCCTGCTACGAAACGCCGCAGGAGCTGGAGCTCAAGCGCAAGATCCAGCTCGGGCGCGGCAAGCCGCCGGTCTACGATCGCGCGGCGCTCGATCTCACCGATGCGCAAATCGCCGCGTTCGAAGCCGAGGGGCGGCAGCCGCATTGGCGCTTCAAGCTCGATCATCAAAGTCCGATCGAATGGGACGATTTGATCCGCGGCCCGCAGCATTTCGATCCGGCGCTGCTTTCCGATCCGGTCGTCCGGCGCGAAGACGGCAGCTGGCTCTATATGCTGCCGAGCGCCGTCGACGATGTGGAAATGGGCATCACCCATGTCGTGCGCGGCGAGGATCATGTCACCAATACCGGCCTCCAGCTCCAGATGTTCGCGGCGATGGGCGCGGCCCCTCCCGCCTTTGCGCATGAGGCGCTGCTTGTCGGCAGCGAGGGCAAGCTTTCCAAGCGGCTGGGCGCGCTCGGCGTCGAGGCGTTCCGCGAAGAGGGGATCGAACCGGCGGCCGTGCTTGCGCTGCTCGGCCGCATCGGCACCAGCGATCCTGTCGAGCCGTTCACCGATACTGCGCCGCTGATCGCCACATTCGATTTCGCCCATTTCGGCCGCGCCCCGGCACGGTTCGACATGGAGGAGCTCAAGGGTCTCAACACCAAGATCGTGCATCAGCTTGATTTCGAGGCCGTACGCGGCCGCCTGCCCAAGGCCATGGACGAAAGCGGCTGGGAGGCGATCCGCCCAAACCTGGCGGCGCTCGCCGAGGCCGTCGACTGGTGGCATGTCGTCGAAGGACCGGTCGATGCCGCGGTTTTCGACGAAGAGACCGCCGCTTTTCTCGACCGCGCCGAAACGGTGGCGGCGGCCCTCGATTGGACGGGCGACGTCTGGCACGCGCTCACCGATGCATTGAAGGCGGAGACCGGCCGCAAGGGCAGGGCGCTGTTCCTGCCGCTACGTCAGGCGCTCACCGGCCGCGATCATGGTCCGGAGATGGCGGCGCTGCTGCCGCTGATCGGCCGCGACCGCGCCATCGTTCGGCTTGGTCGCCGCTCGTAAATTCCCGGCGTGAAATCCTGAGGGTTCGGGATTGCCGAATCGGCCGGGCCCGGCAATGCTGGTTGCAAAGGAAAACCAAAAACGAATCGAAAAGGAGAAGATATGATGGGCAGGGCAGTGATGGATCGCCGCAAATTTCTTGCCGGGCTGGGCGCAGGGGCCGCGGTGCTCGGACTGGGCGGCGCGGCGACGAGAGCGATCGCGGCGATGGCGGAGACCGGCGATTGGGCCGGCATCCAGACATTCCTCGAAGCCTATCTTGCGCGCACTTCGCTGCCGGGCGGGATCATATCGGTTGGCCAGGGGCAGGAGGAGGCGCCGCATTATTTCGCCGCCGGCACCGCGAGCCGCGTCGAATCGCGCGCGATCGACCAGGATTCGCTCTGGCGCATCTATTCGATGACCAAACCGATCACCGGCATGGCGGCGATGATGCTGATCGAAGACGGCGCGATGACGCTCGACCAGAATATCGCCGACATCCTGCCCGAGTTCGCCGATCCGCAGGTGCTGGTCGATCCGCAGGCGAGCCTCGAATCGCGCCCCGCCGCGCGGCCGATCACGATCCGCAACCTGCTCACCCACACGGCCGGCCTTGGCTATACGATCGTCACGACCGGGCCGCTGCTCGGTGAATATCAGAGGCTGGGGCTGGAGCCGGGCGTTATCCGCAACGAGCCGATACCCAATGTCGAAAGCCGCCCGTCGAGCCTGGCCGAATTTTCCGAGCGGCTGGCGACCTTGCCGTTGATCGCCGATCCGGGTTCGGTGTGGAGCTATTCGGTCGCGCTCGACCTGATGGGCCATATCATCGAGACGGTATCGGGCATGGGCTTCGATGCGTTCCTGCAGCAGCGCATCTTCGGTCCGCTGGGCATGACGAACAGCTTTTTCGAAGTGCCCGGCGACAAGATCGGACTGCTTACCGACAATCACGGCGTGGTCGAGGGCTCTCCGCCGGTCGTGCTCGATTCGGCGGCCAACTCGGTTTACGCCGATCCGCCGCAATTCCTCTATGGCGGCGCGGGGCTGGTCTCCAGCGCGCGCGACTATGACCGCTTCCTCGCGATGCTGCTCGGCGAGGGCGCGATCCCCGGCGTGCGCGTCATGGAAAGCGAAACCGCACAGCTTGCCATGTCCAACCTGTTGCCCGAAGGCGTCGAAATGCCGGCCGGGCTTGCCGGGCAGGGATTCGGGGCTGCCGGCCGCGTGCGGACCGAAGCCGTCGCGGGCGGCGAAGGCGCAGGCACGTTCGGTTGGGGCGGGGCGGCGAGCACGGTCGGCACGGCCGATCGCGGTAACGATTTGCGCATCGGCGGCTATATCCAGCTGATGCCATCGCCCGCCACGACCTTCACCCAGGAAGTGGGCGAGACGGTTTACGCGAGCCTCAATTCCGGCCAGGCCGATCAGGAAGAGGCGGCTTAGAGCGGCCGCACGCACAAGGAACAGGGTTTGGAAAAAGAAGACGATTCGTTCGGCCAGGGGCTCAAAACGCCTGAAGAGCTGGTCGGCAAGCTGGTTGATCTGTTGACGGTCGAGGAGGTCGATACCGATCTCTATCGCGGTCCGCGTCTTCCCGGCGGGGTCGGCCGCGTCTTTGGCGGGCAGGTGATCGCCCAGGCGCTGGTCGCCGCCAATCTTTCGGTCGACGAGGATCTGATCGCCCATTCGCTGCACGCCTATTTCATGCGGCCGGGCAATGAGGATTTTCCGATCATCTACCGGATCGAGCGGGATCGCGACGGGCGCAGTTTCTCCACCCGCCGGATCATCGCGCTGCAAAAGGGCAAGCCGATCCTCAACATGGCCGCCAATTTCCAGCGGCCCGAAGACGGGCTGACCCATCAGTTCGCCATGCCCGACGTACCGCCGCCCGAAGATTTGCAGAGCGAGGCCGATTACTGGCGCGAACATGCCGCGGAAATTCCCGAAGCGTTCCGCAAGCGTGTGCTGCGCCAGCGCTCGATCGAACTGCGCCCGGCCGAACGGCGGCATCCGACAAAGCCGGAAAAATCGGCGCCGGCCAGCGCAACCTGGTTTCGCACCGTGGCGCCGCTCAATGGTGACCAAAGGCTGCATCAGGCGGTGCTCGCCTATGCGTCCGACATGACCCTGCTCGGCACCAGCACCCTAGTCCACGGGATCAACTGGATGAGCCACCCGGGTCTTCAGATGGCGAGCCTCGATCATTCGCTGTGGCTGCACGAGGATTTTCGCGCGGACGAATGGCTGCTCTACGCGACCGATTCGCCCTGGACCGGCCATGCTCGCGGTTTCAACCGCGGGCAGATCTTCACGCAGGACGGCAAGCTCGTCGCCAGTGTTGCCCAGGAAGGGCTGATGCGCCTGCGCGATTGAGCGCGTATTTCCATCACCTTCGCAAAGGGAATGCGCAGGGCTGCCATGCGTGTTTTCGTTCCTCTGGACCTTTTTAATGTAATGTTGTATCATACCTGATATCAACAAGCCGAAGGAGGAAGAGGATGACTGTATATCGGCACGAAAATTCGGGCTTTCTGCGCCAGTCGCGGCATAGCCCTTCCGCCATCGCGATCGTGATCGCGCTGCACGGTGCGGCGATCACGGCGGCTTTTTTGGCCAAGTCTGGCTATGTCAGCATTTATGACAGCGGTGTGATCGGAACGATTGATATCGATCCCATCGAAAACCCGCCGCCGCTGCCTCCGCCGCCTCGCCCCACCGATGATCCGGTCGAGCCGGTCGTGACCAACACCGATATCGGGCTGCCTGTCCACAGAGATATCCAGAGGCCAATCGATCCGATCGTCGATCTCCCCCATTTGCCGCCCGCGCCACCCCCGCCGCCGCCCGAGCCGGAGTTTCTGCAGGCGCAGATCCACCCTTCGGGGCTTCAGCCCAGCTATCCGAGCCGGTTGCTGCGCCAGGAAGTCGAAGGCACTTGCACGGTGCGGGTGCATATCGCGGCCAATGGCCGGGTGGATGCCGCAGAGCCGGTGCGCAGTACCAACCCGGCCTTTTGCGAAGCGACGACCGCCCATGCGCTGCGCCGCTGGCGGTTCGAACCGGCGACGCGCGGCGGCCGGCCGGTCGATAGCTGGCAGCAGCACACGGTGGTGTTTCAGATCAACGGCTAGGCGGGCCTAGCCCCCGGCGAGCATGGTACCGATCTCGTCTTTCAGCATCATGCGCTTCTTGCGGAGTTCTACGCTATGCTCGTCGGTCGCCGGTTCGACATCGGTCTCGATCCGGTGAATCTCGCGGTTGAGCTCGTGATATGTATCGGCGAGCCGGGCGAAATGCGCATCTTTTGTCTTCAGCGCATGGAGTTTCTCGGCCTGATCGGGGAATTCCTTGGCGAGTTCGTGGGGCACGTGCGACATGAAAGGCTCCTGCATGGCGGCGCGGAATCACCCGCCTGATGCTTCCTCCTACACCATGCAGCCGAGCGCCGCCTTGATCTTGCGCAAATACCGCACGCGACACTGCGATTCCGCCATCCTCTGGCGAAAGGCCGCGGCATCGCCTATCTGGTGGCGATGGTCATGATGCCGCCCAAACCCCGGACGATCTGGAACGATACCCGGTCCTTCCTGTCGCGCCGCGAGCGCCACAACTGGATCGCGCTGATACCGGCGATGGCGATTCCCTGCTTCATCATCTGGCTGTTCGTGCTCGACGGGCGGACCAATATCATGCCGACCGACCCGGTGATTATCTACGCCGAAAGCTGGTCCGCCGACCGGACCGACGAGGAAATCATCGAGCGCCAGCGCGAGCTCGCCCTCGACGCGAACGAGCAGCGCGCGCTGCGCCGTCAGCGCTTTCAGGAAATGGCCGACCGGATGGGCATCGATTATGACCGCGAGGCGGCGGCCGAGGCTGATCGCATCACCCAGGACAATCGCGAACGGCTTGCCCGGCCCGGCGACGAAGCAGCGACCGCCGAAAATGGCGACGACGATAGCTGATCCGCGCTTTATGGCCGCCGCCATCGCCTTGTCGATGCGCGGCCGTGGCCGCACCGCGCCCAACCCCAATGTCGGCTGCCTCGTCGTCCGTGACGGAAAGATCGTCTCGCGCGGCTGGACCCAGCCCGGCGGCCGGCCCCACGCCGAGGCCGAGGCGTTGGAAGGCGCCGATGCGGCCGGCGCGGATGTCTATGTGACGCTCGAACCCTGTGCGCATCAAAGCGAGCGCGGCCCGGCCTGTGCCGACCTGCTGGTCGCCGCAAGGCCCGCGCGGGTTATCGTCGCCGCGCCGGATCTCGATCCGCGCACCGATGGCCAGGGAATCGCGCGGTTGCGCGCCGCCGGGATAGAGGTGGTCGAGGGCGTGATGGCGGACGAGGCCAGGCGCGCAATGGCGGGCTTTTTCATGCGGCTGGAAAAAGGGCGGCCGCATGTGACCCTGAAATTAGCGACTTCGCTCGACGGGCAGGTCGCGCTTCCCGACGGCTCCAGCCAGTGGATCACGGGACCGGAAGCGCGCGCCCATGGCCATGTCGAACGCGCGCTTGCCGATATGATCGTCGTCGGCCGGGCGACGGTCGAGGCCGACCATCCGCAGCTCAATGTGCGGCTTTCGGGCCTTGGCGACCGATCGCCGATCCGCGCGGTGCTGACCCATGACTGGAGCAATTTCTCGAAACTGGATTTCCGCGCCGAGCAGCCGGACTGGCGGCATTTGTCGAGCCCCGAGGCGATCCGCGATCTTGAGGGCATCGATTACCTGCTTGTCGAAGGCGGCGCCGGTGCGGCGGCCGCCTTTGCCGGTGCGGATCTTGTCGACCGGCTGATCCTCTATCGCGCGCCGATCCTGATCGGGAAGGGTCTCTCCGCGCTCGGCGATATCGGGCTCGGCGATTTGGAGGCCGCGCATGGCCGCTGGCAGCTTGCCGAAAGCCGGATGCTTGGCAAGGACCGGTTCGAAGTATACCAGCGCGCCTAATGTTTACGGGAATCATCACCGATATCGGCACGATCCGCAAAGCCGAGCAGCGCGGCGACCTGCGCCTCGAAATCGCCTGTTCCTACGCTATGGACACCGTCGATCTTGGCGCGTCGATCGCCTGTTCGGGGGCTTGCCTTACCGTCGTCGACAAGGGCGCCGAAGGGGGCGAGGGATGGTTCGCCGTCGATCTTTCCGCCGAAACCGTCGCATGCACCGCGCAAGGCCAGTGGAACGAAGGCGCGCGGCTCAACCTCGAACGCGCGCTCAAAGTGGGCGACGAGCTGGGCGGCCATATCGTCACCGGCCATGTCGATGGTATCGGCGAGATCGTCTCGGCCGAGCCCGAAGGCGATTCGACGGTCGTCACCATTCGCGTGTCTGCCGGCCTTGCGCCCTATATCGCCGCCAAGGGGTCGATTGCCCTTGACGGTGTGTCGCTGACAGTTAACAGTGTGGCTGATACCGGCGACGCCACCGAATTCACGGTCAATATCATTCCCCATACGGCGGAGATGACGACCTTCGATCAGCTGGCACCGGGGCGGCGGATGAACATCGAAATCGATGTCCTGGCGCGCTATCTCGGCCGCATGAAGCAGATCCACACCTTATAATGTGATTTCATGGTTGATCATCACATTGTGCTGTGATAATTGGCCGCCATGTCTACACCACTCATCCAGAATATCCGCGATCTCGTCGCTTCCGGCGAAGTCTCCAAGGCGGGTCTTGCCAAGGCTGTCGGCCTGCACCCCAATTCCCTGCGCCAGCTTGGCGAGGAGGAGTGGAACCCCACCGCCGACACGCTGAAAAAGCTCGAAACCTATCTGGTGACGGGCGGCGGCGCGGCGCTCGCTTCTCCCGAAGAGATTATCGAGGCGGCGCGCAACGGGCGGATGTTCATCCTTGTCGACGACGAGGACCGGGAAAATGAGGGCGACCTCGTGATCCCCGCGCAGATGGCGACGCCCGATGCGATCAACTTCATGGCCAAATATGGCCGCGGGCTGATCTGTCTCGCGATGACCAAGGATCGCACCGAACAGCTCGGCCTCGACCTGATGACCCGCAACAACGAGACCCGGCACGAAACCGCCTTCACGGTTTCGATCGAGGCGAAGGACGGGGTTACGACCGGCATTTCGGCCGCTGATCGCGCGCGTACCGTGTCGGTCGCGATCGATGCGTCGAAGGGCAAGGAGGAGATCGTTACCCCGGGCCATGTCTTCCCGCTCGTCGCCCGGCCCGGCGGCGTGCTCGTGCGGGCCGGCCATACCGAGGCGGCGGTCGATATCTCCCGCCTTGCCGGGCTCAACCCGTCGGGCGTGATCTGCGAGATCATGAACGAGGACGGCACGATGGCGCGGATGACCGACCTTGTCGCCTTTGCGCAGCTCCACAATCTCAAGATCGGTACCATCCGCGATCTGATCGCCTATCGCCGCAAGCACGATCATCTCGTCGAGTCGACCGGCGAAGCGCCTTTCACGAGCCGCTGGGGCGGCGACTGGAAGGCGATGTCGTTCCGCAACAAGGCGACGGGCACCGAACAGGTGGCGCTGATCAAGGGCAAGGTTGATCCTGAAAAGCCCACGCTCGTGCGCATGCACGCCATTTCGGCCTTTTCGGATATGCTGGGAGAGGTAGGCCCGCGCGGCGCCATGCTTTCGCGCTCGATGGAAATCATCGGCGAAGAGGGGTCGGGCGTCGTCGTCGTCATCAACCGCGAGACCAATTCCCCGCTCACCCGGGCGCTGAAGTTCAAGTCGGGCCAGGCGCGGCCCAATATGGAAGAATTGCGCGACTATGGCGTCGGCGCGCAGATCCTCACCGAACTCGGCGTGCAGGACATGATCCTCCTCACCAACACCCATCACAGCATGGTGGGCCTCGATGCCTATGGCCTGTCGGTCGTCGGCGAACGGCCGATCGACAGCCAGGAGTAAGCCGATGGCGAAGTTCCTGATCGTCGAGGCGCGCTTCTACGACCACTATAATGACTGGCTGATCGAAGGCGCCAAGGCCGCGCTCGAAGGTGCCGGGCACAGCCATGAGGTGATCACGGTTCCCGGCGCGCTCGAAATTCCCGGCGCGCTCGCGATGGCTGCCGAAACCGGGCAATATGACGGCTTCGTCGCGATCGGCGTCGTCATCCGCGGCGAAACCTATCATTTCGAGATCGTCTCGAACGAAAGCGCGCGCGCGCTGATGGCGCTGACGATGGACGGTATCCCCATCGGCAACGGTATCCTGACGGTCGAAAATGGCGATCAGGCGGAAGTCCGCGCCCGGCCGGACCAGAAGGACAAGGGCGGGGAGGCAGCCAAGGCCGCCATCGCCATGTTCGATCTCGGCCAGCGTTTCACCGGCTAGCGCCTATCCGGCGGCGGCGGCTGTTTCCGCGGCGAAGGGATAATCGACATAGCCTTCGGGCCCCTGGCTGTACCAGGTCATGAAATTACCCTCGGCGAGCGGGATATTCTCGGCGAAGCGGCGCGGCAGGTCCGGGTTGGAGATGAATGGTCGGCCATAGGTAATTGCATCGGCGATCCCGCTGTCGAGCGCCGCCTGCCCGTCTTCCTTGCCATAGTCGGAATTGAGTATCAGCGGGCCATCGAAGGCCTTTCGGATCAGCGGCGAAAGCTTTGGCACATCCGTGCGCCCGAAGCTGCCCTCGGGCCCGGGTTCGCGCAGCTCGAGAAAGGCGATGCCGGCATCGGACAGCTTTTGCGCGGCCAGCGGAAAGACATTTTCGGGATGGCTGTCGTCGGTTCCTTGCGAATCGCCATTGGGCGACAGGCGCACCGATGTGCGGTCGCCGCCGACTTCGCGGACGACGGTGCGGGCGATTTCGTCCAGCAGCCGCGTCCGGTTGTCGGGCGATCCGCCATATTGGTCGTCGCGCAAATTGGTGCCGTCGCGCAGGAACTGGTCGATCAGATAGCCATTGGCCGAATGAATCTGGACGCCGTCGAAGCCCGCCAGCATCGCATTGCGCGCGGCCTTGGCATAGTCGTCGAGCAGGCCGGGCATCTCGTCGGTGCGCAGCGGCCGGGCTGCGGCATAATCCTGCTTGCCGTCATAGGTGTGCGCCTGGCCCGGCGCGGTCGTCGCCGAGGCGGAAACCGGCTGCTCGCCGCTCAGGAAAGAGGGATGGACGATCCGGCCCATATGCCAGAGCTGGGCGACGATCCGCCCGCCGGCATCGTGAACGGCGGCGGTGATCGGCTTCCAGGCTTCGGTCTGTTCGTCGGTCCACAGGCCCGGCGCAAACGGCCAGCCCAGCCCCTGGCGGGACATGCCGGTCGCTTCGGAAATGATCAGGCCCGCGCTGGCGCGCTGGCTGTAATATTCGGCCATAACCGGCGTCGGCACATGCTCCCGCGTCGCCCGCGCGCGGGTCAGCGGCGCCATCAGGATGCGGTTGGGCGCCTCTATCGCGCCGAGCGTGATGGGATCGAAAAGCGAAGCCATGAAGGGGTCCCCTGCAAGAATGTCTCGGCTGTAAATAGGAGACGCCGCGCCCTTGGCCAGAGCGCGGCGTCCAAGCTTTTCTAGCCAGGCCTAAAGCCAGGCCGAAAAACAACTAGCTGCCCAGCATGCCTTGGGTCACCATGCAGTAGAGCATCGGGATCGAAAGCAGCGTGTTGAGCCGCGATGCGATCAGCGCGCGCGGCGCGGCGGCGGCCTTCGCTTCGTCCGAAGCCGGAACAATGCCGAGGATCTTCTTCTGGGCGGGCCAGATGATGAACCAGACGTTGAACGCCATGAGCAGCGCCATCCACATGCCGATGCCGATCAGGCGAACGCCCGGCTGCAGGGCCAGCGCTTCGGTGAGATAACCCGAAAGATGCGCCACCGTGAGGCCGGTCAGCACGGTGAAGGCGGCTGCCCAGCGGAACCAGAACAGCACCCTGGGGGCGATATGGCCCGTCACCGCGCCCTTCTGTTCGGCGGGAATGCCCGGCATCGCCGGCACCTGCACGAAATTCAGATAGTAAAGCAGGCCGATCCACATGATGCCGCACAATACGTGGAGATAGCGTGCAAAGGCGTTGGCATAGCCTTCGCCCATCACGTCGCCATGCAGGCCGAACATGATCGCCAGCAGCACGACCGTGCCGGCGGCCAGCACCAGGTTCAGATTTCCGAATAATTTTGCCATTTGCGTCCCCTCTTTTATTGGCGGCCCGTCCCCTGGGCCGCTTTGCGCGCGCAAATTACCAAAAGCCCGGCTCCCTGTCATCTGCGGACTGCATATGGCTTGGCGCGCTTCGCCGATCGGCTTATGGACGGGCCATGGCCGATCCCCAGCACGCCCCCTTGCCCGAAGACCCGACGCTCGACGAGATGAGGGCGCATCTCGCGCCGCGGATTGCCGACCACGCCGCGTTCGACGGTTGGAGCGATGCTGCGGTGGAACATGCGGCGGAAGAGCTGGGCCTCGATCCGGCGCAGGCAAAGCTCGCCTTTCCGAAGGGCGCGGCCGATATGATCGATGCCTGGTTTGCCGCGATCGATGTCGCGATGGCGGCGGCTTTCTCCGCCGAAGAACTGGCGGCGATGCCGGTGCACAAGCGCATCCGTGCGGCGGTGCTCAAGCGTTTCGAGATCGCCCGGCCGGCCAAGGAGGCGCTGCGCCGCGCGCTCGCGATCCTCGCCATGCCGCAGAATATGCCGCTGGCCGCGAAACTCTCCTGGCGCTCGGCCGACGCGATGTGGCGGATGGCTGGCGATACCGCGACCGACTTCAATCATTATACCAAGCGCGGCATATTGGCGGGGGTCTATGGCTCCACGATCATGGCCTGGCTCGGCGATGAGAGCCAAGGCGAGGCCGAAACACGTGCCTTTCTGGACCGGCGGCTCGGCAATGTCGCCGATTTCGAGAGTTTCAAGAAGAAGCTCGGCGGCGATCCCGATCACCGCTTCAGCATAACGCGCTTTCTGGGCCGTCTGCGCTATCCGGGGCGATAGCAGCAAAGGCTGGCCTTTGCCTTTCGTTATTGATAATCAGTCGCAGAAATGAAATTGAATGGATGAGTCGCGTGATTCTCGATGATTTACCGCTGAACCAGGCCGCGCGCATTGCCGCGATCGACTGGGCCGCCCTCGCGCCCGGCGACGCCAAGCGCCTGCGCGAACTCGGCTTCGACGAAGGCGTTATGATAGAACCGCTGCACCGTGCGCCGTTCGGCCGCGATCCCATCGCCTGCAAGGTCGGGCGGATGACGGTCGCCGTGCGCCGGGCCCATGCCTTTGCCATCCAGGTGGAAATTCCGGAACAGGAAGTCGAAGCGGCGTGACAGGCATCCCGCTGGTTGCGCTGGTCGGCAATCCCAATGCCGGCAAAAGCGCCCTGTTCAACGCGCTGACGGGCGCGCGGCAGAAGGTCGGCAACTATCCCGGCGTTACCGTCGAGCGCCATGCCGGGCGGCTGGCGCTCGAGGACGGCCGCCCGGTCGAACTGATCGACCTGCCCGGCGCCTACAGCCTCGATCCCTCGAGCCCCGACGAGGCGGTGACGCGCGATGTCGTCATCGGCAAGCAGGAGGGCGAGAGGCTTCCCGATGCGCTGATCGTCGTCGTCGATGCGGCGAATCTCGAAAATCATTTGCGCTTCACGCTTCAGCTGGCCGCGCTCGGCCTGCCGATCGTCGTCGCGCTCAACATGATCGATCTTGCAACCCGCGACGGGCTGGAGATCGATCCCGATATCCTCTCGCGTGAACTCGGCGTCCCGGTGATCCCCACGGTCGCCGTGCGCAAGCGCGGCATGGCCGAACTCAAGGCGGCGGTCGGCGAGGCGGTAGCGCAGGGCAATCTGCGCAGAATCGAGCCGGGCCGCGGCGATGGCGACGAATATGACGCGATCCTCGATACGCGGCGCGCGCGCGATCTCGCCCGCCGCGCGATCATCAGCGAGGCGCCGGGCCGGCAATGGACGCGGCGGATCGACAAGCTGCTCTTGCACCCGGTGATCGGATTCGCCGTGCTGCTCGTGCTGCTGTTCCTGATCTTTCAGGCGGTGTTCGCCTGGGCGACGCCGATGATGGACGGGATCGAGGCCGTACAGGGCTGGATCGCCGGAGGCGTCGATGCGGGATTGCCCGACGGGTTCGTGAAATCGCTGCTGATCGACGGGGTGATCAACGGCGTCGGCTCGGTGGTCGTCTTCCTGCCGCAGATCCTGATCCTCTTTTTCTTCATCCTGCTGCTCGAGAGCACCGGCTATATGACGCGCGCGGCCTTTCTGATGGACCGGTTGATGAGCCGCTTCGGCCTTTCGGGATCCTCCTTCATCCCGCTCCTCTCCTCCTTTGCCTGCGCGATTCCCGGGATCATGGCGACGCGGACGATCGCCGATCCGAAAGACCGGCTGACGACGATCCTCATCGCCCCGCTGATGACCTGTTCGGCGCGGCTTCCGGTCTACACGATCATCATCGGCGCATTCATCGCCAACGACACGGTCGGCCCCGGTATCGGGCGGCAGGGGCTGGTGCTGTTTGGCCTCTATGTCGTGGGCGTTATCGGCGCGATGCTCGCCGCGCTCGTGCTTCGGCGGACGGTCGCCAAGGGCACGTCGGCGAACTTCATCATGGAGATGCCGAAATATCAGCTGCCGGCGTTGCGCGACCTGCTGATCGGCCTGTGGCAGCGCGCCTATATCTTCCTGAAGCGCGCGGGCACGATCATCTTTGCAACGACGATCGTGCTCTGGGCTTTGCTTTCCTTCCCGCAGGCGCCGGTGGGCAGCGCGATGACGCAGAGCGAATATTCGGTTGCCGGCCGGGTCGCCAAGGGCCTCAACGTCGTGATGGCGCCGATCGGCTTCAACGAGGAAATCAGCCTCGCGCTGATCCCCGCCATGGCCGCGCGCGAGGTTGCCGTTTCGGCGCTCGCGACAACCTATTCGATCGACGAGACGGACGAGGCGCAGGCCGAACAATCGCTGTCCCAGCGCCTCCAGGCCCGGTGGAGCCTGCCGACCGCCCTCGCCTTTCTCGCCTGGTTCGTTTTCGCCCCGCAATGCCTGTCGACGATCGCGGTCACGCGGCGCGAAACCAACAGCTGGCGATGGCCGGGATTCATGCTGCTTTACCTGTTCGGCCTCGCCTATATCGCGGCGGGAATAACCTATTGGACAGCAACCGCAGCCGGGCTGTGACGCGAAATACCGCAGACAATTCACAATCCGCTGGGGCCGAGCTTGTCGAAGCCCCGCCCTTTTCCTAAGTCCAACAAGAACGATCCTTCGACAGACTCGGGGCAATCGGAACGAAAGCGAGGCTCGAGCGCCTTGCGTCTAGGAGACAATCATGGCGGGCAGCGTCAACAAGGTAATTCTGATCGGCAATCTTGGCCGCGATCCCGAAAGCCGGTCCTTCTCGAACGGCGGCAAGGTCTGCAATCTGCGCATCGCGACGTCGGAAAGCTGGAAAGACAAGCAAAGCGGCGAGCGCAAGGAGCGCACCGAATGGCACAGCGTCGCCATCTTCTCCGAAGGCTTGGCCAATGTCGCCGAACGCTATCTGCGCAAGGGTTCCAAAGTGTATATCGAAGGCCAGCTGCGTACCCGCAAATGGCAGGACCAATCGGGTAACGACCGCTATTCGACCGAAGTCGTGATCGACGGTTTCAACGGCAGCATGACGATGCTCGACGGCCGGGATGGCGGCAGTGGAGGCGGCGGTGGCGGTGCATCCGGCGGCGCAGGCGCCTGGGGCGACGACCAGTCGGATGGCGGCCAGGGCGGTGGCGGCCAGAGTTCGGGTTCGGCCCCGGCGGGCGGCGCCTTCGACGACGATCTCGACGACGACGTGCCGTTCTAGGGCGTTCGCTTTACAGGGCGGGCGCTTTTAAGCCCCGGCCCTCACTCCTTGCCTGAAAGCTTGTCGCGCAGTTCTTTCAGCGCGCCGAACGGCCCCGCTTCTTCTTCGCTCAGCACGCCGGCTTCGCGTAACGCGTCGCCGGCCTCGCTGCTGCGCGGAAAGGGATCGAGTGCGAGCGCCATGGTCTGCGCTGCGGCTTCGCCAAGATCGACGGCATTGCCCTCATAGAAAAGCGTCTCGCATTCCTCGGCGCTCAGCTCGATCTCTTCTTCCCTGGTATCGTCATGCCCGCCCGGTACGAAGCGCAGGTCGAACGTTTCCGCGATTTCTCCGGGCACCGGATCGCCGGTCACGACGCAGGCCTGGACGACCCTGGCCGCGACATTCCCCTTCGCGAAAACCACCGGGCCGTCGCGCCGCACCATGGCGCTCGCAGTCAGGCGCTCGATCGCTTCGAGGTCGAATCGCTTAGCCAGCGCCGCGCATTCGGCCGGGTCGGCCTCGACCGTCCGTTCGATTGCGCCGCTGCCTAGCGCGTCGATCGGCAAGGGCCGGGAAAATTCGGGCGCGGCGCTCATGTCAACGCCGGCAGCGCCCCGGTCAGCACCGCGCCGGCGGTCGCCGCCTTGAGATCGGCGGCAAAGCGTTCGAGCCGCGTTATGGAGAATGCGTGCGCGGCGTCGCCGGGCGCCTCGCCGCGATAGAGATTGCGTTCCAGCGCCTCGCGCGGATCGCCGCCCGGCGCGAAACCTTCGCGATAGGCCGCCATCCGGCCGCCGAGCGCGCTCATCATCTTGCCGATATGCTTGCCGACGATGACGTCGCCGATGCCGATCTGCCGCAGCTGGCTGTCCATATCGTCGATGAAGAGTTCGGTCAGCAGCGCGCTTTCCGAGGCATGTGCCTCGCCCTCGGCTTCGAGCCGGATCAGCACGAGCGATATAATGGCGGCGATCATGTCGAACCGGCCGTCCTGCGTATCGGGAACGCCGCCCTGGCTATACCAGCGCGGATCGCGCGCATGGCCGACGATAGCCCGGTATAGCGGTGCCATCGTTTCGCGGGGCCGGTCGCGGCCAAACAGGCGGGTGAGGAAAGACATGATACGCGCGGGGCTCCTGTTGCGATGCGGCCTTGCTATCGCGGCCTCCTTCCGCATATTGAGCCCCCGATTTCAAGTTGCAATGGCCGGATGTAACAGGCCGTTGTGCGTAAGGAGACTGTAATGGCCCGGAATGTGCGGCTTATCCCGATGATCGCCACGATGGCGGCGCTGATGGCGACGAGCGCTGTGACGAGTGGCTGCGCGCGGGTTCGCTATCATCAAGGCTATCTTGGCGAACAGCTGCTGATCAATTCGGTCGAACCGGGCGTCGATAACCGTGCTTCGGTACAGGCGACCCTGGGCCGGCCGACCTTTACCAGCCAGTTCACCCAGCCCGGGGAAACCCCCGTCTGGTATTATGTGGCGCGCGATACGCGCCAGCTGGCTTTCGCCAATCCTCGCCCGGTGGCGCAGGATGTGGTTGCCGTGCGCTTCGATGCCCAGGGCAATGTCGCCACCATCGACCATATCGGCATGGAGCAGGTCGCCTTTGTCAATCCTTGGGGTGAAGAAACGCCGACACTCGGCCGTAACCGCAGCTTCTTCGAAGAGCTGTTCGGCAATATCGGCCAGGTCGGCCGCTCGAACCAGGGCGGTGGCACGGCCGATAACCCGCAGGGTTAAAAGGGGCCTTTTGTCAGAAACTGCCTAGCGGAAGTTCTCCGCACCGGCCCACACCCCCACCCGGCCTCCCGTCAGGATACACTCTTGGGAGGCCGGGTGGGGGTGTGGGCCGGTGCGGTGCTCGAACGCAATGAGAGCCTGACAAACTATCTGGCGATTCCGCCCGCTGCGAGCACGGCCAGGGTCACGAGCTCGCTTGCCGCTGCTGACATGGTGGCGATCTGCACCGGCTTTTCCATGCCGATGAGCATCGGCCCGATGACATGATCGCCGCCCAGTTCGCGCAGCAGTTTTGCGCTGAGATTGGCCGATTGCAGGCCGGGCATCACCAGCACATTGGCGGGCTGCGACAACCGGCTGAACGGATAATTCTCCATCAGCTTGGGATTCAGCGCGACGTCCGGCGCCATCTCGCCCTCATATTCGAAGGTCACGCCGCGCGCGTCGAGCAATGCCACAGCCTCGCGGATATTTTCCAGCCAGTTGCCCGATGGATTGCCGAAGGTCGAATAGGAGAGGAACGCGACGCGCGGTTCATGGCCCATGCGCCGCGCGACGGCGGCGGTCTGTTCGGCGATATCGGCGAGCAGTTCGGGCGATGGGCGCTCGTTCACCGTCGTGTCGGCCATGAACACCGTATGATGCTTGCCGACGAGAACATGGATGCCGAAGGGGCGGCGGCCTTCCGCCGGATCGATCACCTTCATCACCTGGCTCAGCGACTGGCTGTACTGGCGGGTGACGCCGGTGATCATCACATCGGCCTCGCCAAGCTCCAGCAGCAATGCGGCGAAGATGTTGCGGTCCTGGTTGATCAGCCGCTCGCAATCGCGGCGCAGATAGCCGCGCCGCTGCAGGCGGTCATAGAGAAAATCGACCATTTGCGGGACGAGCGGCGAACTGCGACTGTTATGATATTCGATGTTTTCGGCATCTTCGACGCCGAGCGCGCGTAGACGGTCCGGCACATCGTCGCGGCCGACGAGCACCGGCACGCCATAACCGCCGTCGCGGAACTGGATTGCCGCGCGCATCACGACCTCTTCCTCGCCCTCGGCGAAGAGAACCCTGCGGGGTTGCGCGCGCGCCTGTTCATAAGCGAGCGTCAGCACCGATGTCGTCGGGTTCAGCCGCGCTTTCAGCTTGTGGCGATAGTCGTCCATGTCGAGGATCGGCAGGCGTGCGACGCCCGAATCCATTGCCGCCTGCGCGACGGCAGCCGGAACGATCTCCATCAGCCGGGGATCGAAGGGCGCGGGGATGATATAATCGGGCCCGAAGCTGTGCGAAGTGCCATAGGCGGCGGCGACTTCCTCGGGCACCTGCTGGCGGGCGAGATCGGCGATTGCCGTCGCCGCCGCGATCTTCATCTCGTCGTTGATCGTCGTCGCTCGCACGTCGAGCGCGCCGCGAAAGATGAAGGGGAAGCCCAGCACATTGTTGACCTGGTTGGGATAGTCGGAGCGCCCGGTTGCGACGATCGCGTCGGGCCGCGCTTCATGGGCGTCCGGCGGGGTGATTTCGGGATCGGGATTGGCCATCGCGAAGATGATCGGGTCTTTCGCCATCTTCTTGATCATTTCGGGTTTCAGCGCGCCGCCGACCGACAGTCCCAAGAAAACGTCGGCACCGTCCAGAGCCTCTTCCAGGGTGCGCTTGTCGGTATTGGCGGCATGGGCGGATTTCCACTGGTCCATGCCGTCTTCGCGGCCCTGATAGATGACGCCCTTGCTGTCGCACATCAGCACCTGGTCGCTGGGCACGCCCATCGCCTTTATCAGTTCGGTGCAGGCGATTGCTGCCGCGCCCGCGCCGTTGACGACCATGTGCACGTCCTTCGCGTCGCGCCCGGTGAGGTGGAACGCGTTGAGCAGGCCGGCCGCGGAGATGATCGCGGTGCCGTGCTGATCGTCGTGGAAGACCGGGATGTTCATCCGCTCTTTCAACGTCTGCTCGATGATGAAGCAGGCCGGCGCGCCGATATCTTCCAGATTGATGCCGCCGAATGTCGGTTCCATGATCTCGACGGCGGAGATGAACTTGTCGACATCTTCGGTGTCGAGTTCGATATCGATCGAATCGACATCGGCGAAGCGTTTGAAGAGCACCGCCTTGCCTTCCATCACCGGTTTCGAGGCGAGCGCACCAAGATTGCCGAGACCGAGGATCGCCGTGCCGTTCGAGATGACCGCGACGAGGTTGCCCTTGGCGGTGTAGTCATAGGCCTTGGAGGGATCTTCGGCGATCGCCTTGACCGGCACCGCGACGCCTGGAGAATAGGCGAGCGCCAAGTCGCGCTGGGTCGCCATCGGCTTCGAGGCAACGATCTCGATCTTGCCGGGGCGGCCATGGGAGTGGAAAAGCAGGGCTTCGCGTTCCGAAAAATGGACGTCGCTCTTCTCGCTCATTGTTTTCCCCTGTGGACGAAGCGGTGGATAAGGCGCAGGTTTCCCCGGTGCCGCCTTTTGAGGCATGGCGGCGGCGGCGGCAAGTCGCTATCCCTGCGAATCCAATGGCAACACGGGTAAAATCGCGCGGTGAGGCCGTGTCCGCGAAAAAGGACGGGCCGACACCGATGATGGCGCAATATCTGGCGCTGAAAGCCGGCGTGCCCGATTGCCTGCTTTTTTATCGCATGGGCGATTTTTTCGAGCTGTTTTTCGACGATGCGAAAAAGGCGGCGGCGACGCTCGATATCGCGCTCACCGCGCGCGGCGAGCATGAAGGCAAGCCGATCCCGATGTGCGGCGTTCCCGCGCACAGCCATGAGGCCTATCTCGCACGGTTGATCAAGGCCGGGCACCGGGTCGCCATCGCCGACCAGACCGAAACGCCCGAAGAGGCGAAGAAGCGCGCCGGCGGCAAGGCGCTGGTCGCCCGCGCGATCATCCGCGTCGTCACCGCCGGCACCCTGACCGAAGAAACGCTGCTCGATGCCCGCGCCTCCAACTGGCTGGTCGCTATCGCCGAAGCGGGCGGCGATATCGGCATCGCCGCCGCCGACATTTCGACCGGGCGGTTCGAACTTTCATCGGCACCATCGGCGATGCTCGACGCCGAACTCGCGCGTCTCGGCGCCGCCGAAATCATCGCGCCCGAGGGCTTCGACCGTGCGCCCGAGGACGCGCATATTTGCGCCAAGGGCGATTTCGGCAGCATCGGGGCCGAGCGGCGGCTGAAGGCGCTGTTCGGCGTCGCGACGCTCGATGGCTTCGGCCAGTTCGATCGAGCAGAGCTTGCTGCGGCCGGCGGCCTCCTCTCCTATCTCGAAACAGCGGGCCAGGGCGCGCTGCCCTTCCTCCAGCCACCGCGCCGCCACCGCGCGGGCGACTATATGCTGATCGACGCGGCGACGCGCGAGAGCCTGGAACTCACCCATTCGGCCAATGGCAATCGCGGCGGCAGCCTGCTCGCCGCCATCGACCAGACGGTGACGGGTGCGGGCGCGCGGCTTCTCGCCGTCGATATCGCAGCACCGCTCACCGATACCGCCGCGATCGAGGCACGGCTCGATCTGGTCGCGCTGTTCGCAGGCGATGCCGGACGGCGCGACCATTTGCGCGCGGCGCTCAAAGCGCTTCCCGATATCGGCCGTGCCCTCGGACGGCTCGTCGCCGGTCGCGGTAGCCCGCGCGATCTTGGCTTGCTCCGTGACGGGCTTTACGCCGCGCGCGACCTTCATGAGACGCTTGCGCGGATCGACGCGCCCCCCGCCCTGCTCGCCGAAACCTTGCCCCGGCTCACCGGCCATGGCGCGCTGAGCGATCATCTGTCGCGCTCGCTCGTTCCCTCGCCGCCGATCGATACCGCCCAAGGCGGCTATATCGCGGAGGGTTATGACGCGGCGCTGGACGATCTGCGCGAGACGGCGGGTGACGGGAGGCGCGCGATCGCCGCGCTCGAAGCGCGCTACCGGGAGGCGCGGGGCATCGCGAGCCTCAAGATCAAACACAATAATGTGCTCGGCTATCATATCGAGGTGCCCTCGAAACACGCCGATGCATTGATGGCGGCGGATTCGGGTTTCACCCATCGCCAGACCCTGGCCGGCGTCGTGCGGTTCAACGCGCCGGAGCTTCACGAGGAAGCGCAACGCGTGATGCAGGCCGGCGCGCACGCGCTCGCCGCCGAAGCCGCGCATCTTGAAGAACTGATCGCCCGGACGCTCAAGGACAAGGAAGCCATCGCGGCGACCGCCGACGCGCTTGCCCGGCTCGATGTTGCGTCCGCGCTGGCCGAACAGGCGGCGACGCGCGGCTGGACGCGGCCCCGGCTCGCCGCCGAACCCTGTTTCGCGATCGAAGGCGGGCGGCATCCTGTGGTCGAGATCGCGGTCGAACAACAAGGCGAACGCTTCGTTGCCAATGATTGCGCGCTCGCGCCCGAAGAGCGGCTGTGGCTGGTGACGGGGCCCAATATGGGCGGTAAATCGACCTTCCTCCGGCAGAATGCGCTGATCGCCGTGCTCGCCCAGGCGGGCAGCTATGTTCCCGCGCAATCGGCCGAACTTGGCATCGTCGACAAGCTGTTCAGCCGCGTCGGCGCGTCGGACAATCTGGCGCGCGGCCGGTCTACCTTCATGGTCGAGATGGTCGAGACCGCGGCGATCCTCGCCCAGGCGACCGAGAATAGCTTTGTCATCTTGGACGAGGTCGGGCGCGGCACATCCACCTATGATGGTCTCGCCATCGCCTGGGCCGTGGTCGAGGCGGTGCACGATGTGAACCGCTGCCGCTGCCTGTTCGCGACCCATTATCACGAGCTGACGCGGCTCGCCGAGCGGCTCGAAGCGCTCTCACTGCGGCATGTTCGCGCGCGCGAATGGAAGGGCGATCTTGTCCTGCTGCACGAGCTTGCCGAAGGCCCGGCGGATCGCAGCTACGGCCTCGCCGTTGCCAAACTGGCAGGCCTGCCAAAGGACACGGTGGGGCGCGCAAATGCCGTGCTCGCCAAGCTCGAGGCCGGGCGCGAAGCGACCGGCGGGATTGCCGCAGGGCTCGATGATCTGCCGCTCTTCACCGCCGATGTCGCGCAGCAGGAAGACGATGTCGCCGATCCGCTGCGCGAGGCGCTCGACGCGGTTCATGCCGACGACCTGACACCGCGCGATGCGCTCGATCTCGTCTACCGGCTCAAAAGGCTGGCGGACGAGGCTGGCGGATGAGGGTGGCGGTTCGCGGCGCCCGCCCCTAGATAGCCCGCATGGTCGAAACCCCGATCCCCAACCGCCGCGCGATCATCGACCGGCGCGAAGTCGCCGAGACATTGCATGCGCTCGAAGCCGAAGGCACGCCGGCGCTGCGCCAGGCGGCGGTCGCCGTGCTGCGCGAGGCGATGGAAGGCGGTCGCACGGAGATCGCCTCGCGTCTCGCGGAAAAGCCGTCGCGCGGCACCGAAATCGTCGAAAGCTATTCCTTTCTCTTCGATCAACTGCTCCGCCTGCTATATGATTTCACCGTCCAGCGGCTGTATTCGAACAGCAATCCTTCGGCCGCCGAACGGCTCTCGCTAATCGCGGTCGGCGGCTATGGGCGCAGCGAAATGGCGCCTTTTTCCGATCTCGATATCGGTTTCCTGACCCCTTACAAACAGACCTCCTGGTGCGAGCAGGTCATCGAATCGATCCTCTACACACTCTGGGATCTGGGTCTGAAGGTCGGCCATAGCTCGCGCTCGCTCGACGATATGGTGCGGATGGCGAAGAGCGACGTCACGATCCGCACGGCGTTGCTCGAGGCCCGCTATGTCTGGGGCGACGAAGCGCTCTACGACGAGGCGTCGCAGCGTTTCTACACCGAGGTCGTCGAGGGCACGGCGCGCGAGTTCACCCGCGACAAGTTGGAGGAACGCGATACCCGGCACGCGCGGATGGGCGACAGCCGCTATGTCGTCGAACCGAACATCAAGGATGGCAAGGGCGGCCTTCGCGATCTCCACACGCTGTTCTGGATCGGGCGCTATGTGTACAAGGTCCGCGATCTCGGCGATCTTGTCGAGCATGGCCTGCTCACCGCCGAGGAGCTTCGCCAGTTCCGCAAGGCGCGCAACTTCCTGCTCGCCGTGCGTTGCCATTTGCACCTCATTTCCAAGCGCCCCGAAGAACGGCTGACCTTTGACGTCCAGCCCGACATCGCCGGCCGCATGCACTATGCCGAACGCACCGGGAAATCGGCGGTCGAACGCTTCATGCAGCATTATTTCCTCGTCGCGAAACAGGTGGGAGATCTGACCGGCGTCTTCCTCGCCCATCTCGACGAGCAATATGGCGCGCGCGGCCGCCGCTTCGCGATGCCGACCCTGCGCCGCAAGCCGCGCAAGCTCAACGGTTTCGTCATAGATCGTGGCCGCCTGTCGGCGCCGCGCGACGATTTCTTCAAAAAGGATCCGGTGCGCCTGATCGAGCTGTTCGCGCTGGCCGACAAGCATGATCTCGAGATCCATCCGCTAACGATGCGTCAGGCCAATCGCGACGAAAAGCTGGCCGGCACGATCCGCGACAATCCGCGCGCGAATGCGCTGTTTCTCGATGTCCTTTCCAGTCCGCGAGATCCGGGAAAGGTGCTGCGCTGGATGAACGAGGCCGGCGTGTTTGGGCGCTTCGTTCCCGATTTCGGCCGCGTTGTCGCACAGATGCAGTTCGACATGTATCACCACTATACGGTGGACGAGCACACAATTCGCGCGATCGGCCTGCTGTCGCGGATCGAGAGCGGGGAACTGATAGAGGATCACCCGCTTTCCAATTCGATCATGCAAAAGCTGGTTTCGCGCCGCGTGCTCTATGTCGCGGTGCTGCTCCACGATATCGCCAAAGGGCGCGGCGGCGATCATTCGATCCTGGGCGCCGAGGTTGCTGAAAAGCTCTGCCCGCGCCTTGGTCTCGATGCCGGCGAAACGCAGACGGTTTCCTGGCTGGTGCGCAACCATCTGCTGATGTCCGCAACCGCCTTCAAGCGCGACCTTACCGATCCCAAGGCGATCGAGGATTTCGTTCTCGCTGTGAAGAGTCCCGAGCGGCTGAAACTGCTGCTGGTTCTCACGGTGGTCGATATTCGCGCGGTCGGCCCCGGCGTCTGGAACGACTGGAAACGCCAGCTGCTTTCCGATCTTTACCAGCTTGCCGAGGAAAGGCTGCGGCTCGGCCACAAGCAGGACGGACGCGGGGAACGGATCGAAGCGGCGCAGGAAGCGGTCGGGCAGCATCTCGGCTGGTCTCCCGCGAAATTGAAGAAGCTCTTCACGCGCATGCCCGAGGCCTATTGGATCGCCGAAAATGACGAGGCGGCGGCGCGCAACGCGCAGCAGATGGCCGATGCCGAAGCGGACGGCGACAAGCTCTCGATCATCATGCGGCCCGATGAGGATCGCGGGGCGACGCTTGTCACGGTGTACACAGCCGATCATCCGGGCCTTTTCTTTCGACTTGCCGGCGCCGTCGATATGGCGGGCGGCAATGTCATCGACGCGCGCATCTATACAAGCCGCGACGGCATGGCGCTCGACAATATCCTCGTCCAGGATCCGCTGGGCGGCACGTTCCAGGATTCCGGGCAGCTCGAACGACTGGAGACTGCGATCCGCGATTCGATCGCCAACAAGCACAAGCTGAAGGAGAAGTTGGAGGCCCGACCGCTGCCCCGTCCGCGCGCCAATGCCTTCCATATCGAACCGCTGGTGCTGATCGATAACAAGGCGTCGAACCATTATACGGTTGTCGAAGTCAACGCGCTCGATCGGCCGGCACTGCTGAACGGCCTCGCCCATGCGCTTTTCCAGTCAAAGGCGATGATCAGCTCCGCACATATCGCCACCTATGGCGAGCGCGCCGTCGACACTTTCTACCTGACGGACCTGTTCGGCGAAAAGATCGCCAACGCAGCGAAACTGAAAGCGATGCAGAAACGCCTGCTCGAAGCGGCGGCCGATCCCGGCCGAGAGGAAAAGAAAGCCGCTTAGGCTTCACGGGGCCTAGCCCGGCAGCGGTTTGGGGTGCTGGTCTTTCTTTTCGTGCTGTGCGCGTTGCTTTTCCGGGGTTTCCGGCGGCGCGTAGCTGACGACGATATCGCCGGGTTCTATTACCGGCCGCGCATCGGTCGAGAAGAAGAGCAGCTTTTTCGACGGCTTCAATACACAAAGGAGCAACGCTTCCTCGTCGAGATTGATCTTCAGATCCTCGATGCCGAATTTTTCCGTGATCTTGGTGCGGGTGAACACCCAGCCATCGTCTTCGCATTTGAGGAGATCGTCGATCGTCGGCCCGGTGCGCATCAGAACGCGGCCGCGCGCATGATAGGGTGCGCGGTCCCGGTCGGCGCCGATCTGGCTGACCGCGTCATATCCCACTTCGGGGCCAAGATCGTCACAGATCAGGGCGTTGTATGCGTCATTGTCGGTCGCCGCGATAAGTTCCTGGAACTGGCCGAGATCGAGATGTTCCTGCGTCACCTCGTCGAGGATGTCGCCGCGATAGACGTCAAGTTCGCGCCGCCTGGCCGCGCGCAGCGCATATTGCGACGGATCGGCAACGGTGACGGGAATTTCCATCTTCCTGAGAAGCTCCCCGAAATCGATCGTCCAGCGATTGGCGCCGACAAGGAGCACCCCGTTCGACTCGCCCTGATCTATGCCGAGCCGCCGCGCCCAGTATCGCGCCGAAAAGCCATGGGCGAAGATGGTGGCGATGACGACGCCGAAGGACAGCGGGATCAGCGATTCGGCACCCTCGATACCATAGTCGATGAGCCGGATCGCAAACAGGCCGGTGATCGCGACGGCGACGATGCCGCGCGGGGCGATCCAGGCGATGAACAGGCGCTCGCGCCAGGGGACGCTGGAAAAGAGCAAGGCCGTCAGCACCGTCACAGGTCGGACGACGAACAGCAGCAAAATCAGGAAACTGGCGAAACGGAAGATGCCGACCAGCGGATCGGCCGAGCTCGACTGGAAACTGGTGATGACTTCCCAGTCGAGCGTCGCCGAGAGAATGATGAATACGCCCGATATCAGAAGGACCGCGAGATCTTCCTTGAAGCGTCTGAGCGCATGGCTGGAGAACATCGGCCGGTTGGCCATCACCACGCCCATGATGGTGACGGTGACAAGGCCGGTCTCGTGCTGGATAATATCGGCAAGGACGAAGCCGCCGATCACCAGGATCAGCAGCATCGGGGCTTTCAGATATTCGGGCACATAGCCGCGCGGGAAGAACCAGGTGACGCCCCAGCCGAGCGCCGCGCCGAGCAGGGCAGCGACGAAGGCCGATCCCAGCACGTCGAAGCTGATCGCGGCGATATTGGTGCCCGATCCACCATAGGTGATATAGGCGAAGATGAAGACGGCGAGCAGCGCGCCGATGGGATCGTTGACGATCCCTTCCCATTTCAGGATGTTCGAGACGCGCGGGCCCACACGCAGGGTGCGAAGCATCGGCCCGATAACCGTCGGCCCCGTTACAACAAGAATACCGCCGAACAGCGCGGCGACTCCCCAACTCAGCCCGGCGCCATAATGGCCGGCCAGCGTTCCCAGCGCCCAACCGACCGGCACGCCGATCACGACGAGTCGCATCACCGCCCAGCCTGCCTGGCGCAGCTCCCGGAAATTGAGGCTGAGGCCTCCTTCGAACAGGATCACGGCAACGGCGAGCTTGATGATGGGCTCCATCAGAGCCCCGAAATCCCTTTCGGGATTTATCAGGCCTCCGCGGAAAATTTCGAGCGGGATGAATGCGCTGACCGGGCCAACCAGGACGCCGACGATCAGCATCAAGGCGATGGCCGGTTTTTGCGTACGCCAAGCGATCCACTGCGCGCCGACGCCAGCTACGCCGATCACCGCAATCTTCACCATCAGGGAATCGAGCGCCATCTTATATCCATGCCGGTGTTGGGGCCGGGCATCAACTGGTTGTTGGGTCCAAGAAAAAGCCCGCGATCCCTTTTCGCGGGAGCGCGGGCTCTTTCCGTGCCCGTTTGGCGGGCCGTTTTTTTGACGAGATTTAGAAGCGGAAGCGGCCCGTTACACCGTAGGTGCGCGGCTCGGCGAGGAAGGCCGAGTAGATCTGCACCGGCGCCTGGAACGGCGAGTTGAACGCGACCTGCGTATAATTCTCGTCGAACAGGTTCTGCGCCCAGATTTCCAGCGCCCAGCGATGATCCTCGCCGCGGATGCCGATGCGGGCGTTCACGACGGTGAAGCTCTCCTGCTCCTTCTGCGGGTTGAGATCCGAGCCCGTGTTGAAGCCGCTGGTGTTGCGGGCATCGACATAGAAGAGGCCGCTCATGCCGCTATCACCGATTGGCGGTGTCCAGGCGAACGAACCGGTGACGACAAGGTCGGGCGCGTTCGAGAGGTTATCGCCGGGCAGCAGGTTCAGCGCCGGATCGAGCGGCGCGCCGCTGTCGTTGCCGATGAGATTATTCTCATAGCTCGCATCGACATAGGTGACGCCCGCCGTCATGTTGACATAGTCGACCGGCGAAAGCGTCGCTTCGAGCTCGATGCCCTGCGAGATGACGCCGGGCTGGACATCGTCGGGCGCACAGGCGCCGGTTGCGGCACTGCCGTCACGATCGGCGCCGTTCAGGTTGGTCCCGCAGCTGTTGATGTTCTGGACCAGGAAGACCGAGCCGTTGAACGTGTTCAGCTGGAAGTTCGAGAATTCCTGCCGGAAGATAGCGGCTGAAAGACTGAATCCGGGGATCGTGTATTTCGCGCCGATTTCGAAGGCGTCGACGATTTCCGGATCGAACTGCAGCGCCGCGGTCGAACCGGCCACGGCCGGATTGAGAAGCGGGCTGTTGAGCGCCGAACGGTCGAGATTGAAACCGCCTGCCTTATAGCCGCGCGAATAGCTCCCGTAGAGCAGCAGGTCGCTGTTCGGGCGGTAGGACAGGATCGCGGTTCCGGTAATCTCGTCCTCGCTGCGCGTGTCGTTGAGCACAAGGCCGTTCAGTTCCGACGATGAGTTGCCCTGGCACGAAAGGCCGATAATGCCCCCTGCCAGCGCCGCGAGCGGCCCGGCGAGCAGCGGCGTAAACGCGGCGCGCTGTGCGGGGCAGATCGTGTTGTCGTTGTTGAAGGTTGCGCTGAAACGCTTGTTCTCATTGGTGTAGCGCAGGCCGATCGTCAGATCGAGATCGTCGGTGATGCTGATGATGTTGTGGGTGAAGAAGGCGTAGTTTTCACTGTTCTGCAGATAGCGCGATCCATTGTCGCCCAGATCGTTGATCATTCCGAGATTGTCGAGACCGGCAACCACCAGCGGTCCGGCGGCGCCAAGCGGTGACATCGCGCCGGTCAGCAGTGCGCGGCCGCCGGCACTCAGGCAGCCCGACTGGCTCGGATCGACGAGACCGGCATTGACCGCGAGAACGACGCGGCATGGCGCGAAGGCACCATAGTCGTTGCCGAAGCGCAGATTGTCGGTCAGCGTCAGATCTTCGTTTGCGTAATAGGCGCCGATCAACCAGTCGAGCGCGCCGTCGAACGCTTCGCCCTGCAGGCGGAGTTCCTGCGAGAAGGTTTCGAACTGGCGCCCATAGGCATTGTCGCCCGGCGCGCGATACAGGATGTCGAGCGTGCCGTAATCGGTGTCGGACGCCTGGTTGCTGTCATATTCGCGATAGGCGGTGATCGAGGTCAGGGTGCCCCAGCTGAAATCCCAATCCATCTGCAGCGAGATGCCATAGTCTTCGGTCTCGCCAGCATAGCTGCGGCCCGGTGTCACCGAAATCTGCCGTTCGTAGATGTCGTTCCGCGACGGGATCTGGAAGCCCAGCGCCGTCATCACGCCGATGATCGGGTTCGACAGGTCGAGCAGTCCGGCATTGGCCGGCGCGATTTCGGTCGTCGCATAAACGGCCGCGCAACAGCTTTCGTCGCGGGTCGTATAGTCGCCGATCAGGCGGAAGGAGAGATCGGGCGTGGCTTCCCAGAGCAGCTGGCCGCGGAGGAACAGGCGATCGCGATCGTTGACGGTGCCGCCATTGGTGACGTCGTCGTAAAAGCCGTCGCGGTTCACATAGACACCGTCCATGCGGAAGGCGAGCGTATCGCCGATCGGGCCGGTCAGGCCGGCGGACGCGCGGATATAATCGAAATTGCCGTAGGTCAGCTCGGCATTGCCGCCGAATTCGAATTCCGGCGAGGCGCTGACGATGTTGATCAGGCCGGCGGACGCGTTGCGACCGAACAGCGTGCCTTGCGGGCCACGCAACACTTCGATCCGCTCGATTTCGCCAAGCTCGTTAAGGCCCGAGCCGGTGCGCGAGCGATAAACGCCGTCGATGAATACGGCGACCGAGCTTTCGAGGCCGGGGTTGTCGCCGACCGTACCGATGCCGCGGATACGGGCCGAGCCATTGGCTTCCGAACCCGTCGAGGATACGAGCAGCGACGGCGCCAGCTGGTTGAGCTGGCGGATGTCGCTGGCGCCCGAATTCCGAAGGCTTTCGGCGTTGACCGCGCTAACCGCGATCGGAACATCCTGCAGCCGTTGTTCGCGGCCTTGGGCGATAACGACGATGATATTCTGATTCGTGGCGTCGGCGGCTGCCGTTTCGGTGTCTTGGGCAATAGCGGGGGAAGCGATCGCCGCAAGACCGGCGGTCGCGAGCAATATCGATTTACGCATGGGCTCGTCTCCAGTTTTCTTATTTTCTTTTTTATAGTTGTGCGTGGTTTAGGAATCCGCGGGCGAAAAGGCTAGTATTTCCAATACCCGTGTGGGCGACTGGCCTGAAACTGCGGCCTTTCGGCAACACCGGGCTGACTGGCGGCTTTCTGCGCCACAGGCTATCAACAAATCGTTTAACGCTACGGCGAAAAGGGGATTGCGGATGGCTGTATCAGGATTGGGCGGGCTGTTTTTCCGGGCGAAGGATCCTGATGCATTGACGGCCTGGTATCAAAAACATTTCGGGATAGGTGGCCATGGCTGGTGGTTTCAGGACGCCGGACCCACGGTCTTCGCGCCCTTTCGGCAGGCAAGCGATTATTTTGCGGCCGACAAGGCGTTCATGATCAACCTGCGGATCGACGATATGGCGGCGATGACCGCGCAGCTCGAAGCAGCAGGTATCGAGGTGATCCGCAAGGAAGAATGGAACGAAGGCGACGGTGCCTATGGGCAGTTCGCCCGCGTGCACGATCCTGAAGGCAATGCGATCGAACTTTGGGAGCCGCCGGCCGTCCTGCCCGAGGAATAGGCATTAGTCGGGCGCCCGTGCGCCCCCGAGCGAGGGCGGCACGCGCTTTTCGACTGCCGGTTGCGCGGTGCTCGGCCGCCGGACGATGAGTATGGCCGCGAAGATCAGCATCATCCCGGTCATGTCTATCCCGGTGAGGATCTCGCCGAACCAGAGAAAGCCGAGAAGCGCCGAAAGGAGCGGCTGGACCAGCAGGCCGACTCCGCTGGCGATCGGCGGCAAATGCGGCAAGGCATAGATGATGAGGCCCTGCCCCGCGACCTGGCTCGACAGCGCCAGGATGATCAGCGGCGTCCAGTTTTGCGGCCAGAACGCACCGTCGCTCAAAAGCGCCGCTGGCAGCAAGAAGGCAGCGCCCACCATGGTTGCGGAAACCAGGGCCGAAAGCGCGCTCAGGCCCTCACGGGCCCGGTTCATCACGACCAGATAGACGGTGTAAAAGACGGCGGCGAGCAGGCACAGCATGTCACCGAGCAGGTTGGTTGCCGATAGCGATGCCGATTTCCCCGCCAGCACACCGATACCGCTTGCAGCAAGCAGCAAGGCCAGCGCCGCCAGCGGCGCCGGCCAGCGGCGTGCGACAGCATATCCCCAGATCGGAAAGAGGAAGGCGGTCGAGTTGGCGAGCAGCGTCGAATTGGCGAGCGTCGTGCGCAGAATCCCGAAATGCCAGCTGGCGAGATCCGCCGCGAAGAAAAAGCCGGCGAGCAGCAGCCAGCCCGCCGCCTTGCGCGGCAGCAGGGAAGGAAACCGGCCCTCGGTCGCGCGAACGAGCAGAATAAGGAAAGGTGCGCCGATGGCGAGACGCCAGAACGCCGATTGCATCGGACCGACATCGGCCAGCCGCACGAGCAGCGGCCCCGCCGAGAGGATTGCGCTGCCGAGAAGGAACAGCGGAAAGGCATAGCGCGGGGCTGTCATTCCCGCCCCATGCGCTTATCGCTTTGCCGGATCAATCGGGGCTGGGCCGCAGTTGTTCATGAGCCGGGTTACGGCCTGCGCCGAACCTATTTTGGAGCGAGCACCATCAGCATCTGGCGGCCTTCCATCTTGGGCTGGGCCTCCACCTTGGCTGTTTCCTTGGTGTCGTCCTGGACGCGGACGAGCAGGTTCATCCCGAGTTCGCGATGCGAAAGCTCGCGGCCGCGGAAACGCAGGGTGATCTTCACCTTGTCGCCATCGTCGATGAAGCTGTAGACCTTCTTCATCTTCACTTCGTAATCGTGATCGTCGATGTTCGGGCGCATCTTGATCTCTTTGATGTCTTGCGTCTTTTGAGACTTGCGAGCGAGATTGGCCTTTTTCTGGGCCTCATATTTATATTTGCCGACATCAAGGAACTTGGCCACGGGCGGATCGGCATTGGGAGAGACTTCGACAAGGTCGAGGCCGACTTCGCCGGCCTGTTCGATCGCTTCTTCGGTCAGCAATACGCCCAGGTTATCGCCATTTTCGTCGATCACGCGGACCTTTGGCGACACTATGAATTGATTGTAACGGGGGCCGTTCATCGGCGGTGCCGCGGGGCGGCGGGTCATTGGCGGACGTATAGCAGTATCTCCTATGTTGCGATGAGTCTGTGCATCGAATGCACCAATATACGGTGGTTGCGCGGCGATTTAAAGCGGCGCGTTACTTAGGCGACCTTTGGTCGGGCACGAGCGCCTCTTCGCGGAGCATCGCGATCGCCTCGTCGAGCGGCATCACCTTCTGGTGATCGTCTGAGCCGAGGCGGCGCAGAGCGATCGTGCCCTCTTCCGCTTCGCGTTTGCCGACAACCAGAAGATTGGGAACCTTGGCAAGGCTGTGCTCGCGCACCTTGTAGTTGATCTTCTCGTTGCGGAGATCGGCTTCGGCGCGCAGCCCGGCGGCCGCGAGCTTTTCCGTCACCTCCCCGGCATAGGCATCGCTGTCCGACGTGATCGTCGCGACCACCGCTTGTACCGGCGCCAGCCAGAGCGGCAGCTTGCCGGCATAATGTTCGATCAGGATGCCGATAAAGCGTTCATAGGTGCCGATCACGGCGCGGTGAAGCATCACCGGGCGATGGCGTTCGCCATCCTCTCCGACATAGCTCGCATCGAGCCGTTCGGGCAGCACCCGGTCCGACTGGATCGTGCCGACCTGCCAGGTACGGCCGATCGCGTCGGTCAGATGCCATTCGAGCTTGGGCGCGTAGAAGGCGCCTTCGCCGGGCAGCTCCTCCCAGCCGAATTCCTCGGTCGCCATGCCGGCCTCGGCGACGGCATTGCGCAGTTCGTTTTCGGCCTTGTCCCAATCCTCGTCCGACCCGAAACGCTGGTCGGGCCGCAGCGCGAGCTTGATCGCATAGGATTCGAAGCCGAAATCGCGATAGACGCGGTCGGTGAGTTCGCAGAAGCGACGGACCTCGTCGACCAGCTGGTCCTCGCGCACGAAGATATGGCCGTCGTCCTGCGTCATCTGCCGGACGCGCAACAGCCCGTGCAGCGCCCCGTGCGGTTCGTTGCGGTGGCAGCAGCCCATCTCGGCCATCAGGATCGGCAGGTCGCGATAGCTCTTGATGCCTTGTTTGAAGATCAGGACGTGCGCGGGGCAGTTCATCGGCTTGAGCGCCATGAGGTCCGCCTCGCCCGACAGGATTGGCGCGTCGTCCTTGGTTCCCGGGATCTCATCGGGCACGACGAACATGTTTTCGCGATATTTGCCCCAATGGCCCGATTTCTCCCATTGGCGCGCGTCCATCAGCTGCGGCGTCTTGACCTCTTCATAGCCGGCTTCGTCGATTCGCCGGCGCATATAGGCCTCGATCGCGCGCCAGATCAGATAGCCCTTGGAATGCCAGAAGACGCTGCCCTGCGCTTCGGGCTGGAGGTGGAACAGGTCCATCTCCTGTCCCAGCTTGCGGTGATCGCGCTTGCCCGCCTCTTCGAGCCGGTGGAGATGTGCGGTCAGCTGCTTCTTGTCGAGCCAGCCCGTGCCGTAGATCCGCGTGAGCTGGGCGTTGCGCTGGTCGCCGCGCCAATAGGCGCCGGCGACGCGCATCAGCTTGAACGCCTGGGGATCGAGCTTGCCGGTGCTGGCCAAATGCGGGCCGCGGCACATGTCGAGCCAGTCGTCACCCGACCAATAGACCGTCAATTCTTCGTCCTCGGGCAGTTCGGCGGCCCATTCGGCCTTGAAGCTTTCGCCGTCCGCCTCCCATTTCTCGATCAGTTGTTCGCGCGTCCAGGCCTCGCGCCGCAGCGGCTTGTCGGCCTTGATGATCTCGCGCATCTTTTCCTCGATGGCGGGAAGGTCGTCCATCGAGAAGGGGTCGCGATCGGCGGGCGCCATCACGTCATAGTAGAAACCGTCCTCGGTCGAAGGGCCGAAGGTGATCTGCGTACCGGGGAAAAGCGCCTGCACCGCTTCGGCGAGGACATGCGCATAATCGTGGCGGACGAGTTCGAGCGCTTCGGCCTCGTCGCGCGACGTTATGAGCGCAAGCTCGGCATCGCCTTCGAACGGGCGCATGATGTCGCGCACCTCGCCGTCGACCTTCGCCGCCAGCGCCGCCTTGGCGAGGCCCGGGCCGATCGCCGCTGCGACATCGGCCGGCGTGGTGCCGCGTTCGACCTCGCGCACGGAGCCGTCGGGAAGCGTGATGGAAAGCGTCTCGTTCATGCGCAATGCAGATAGCGACCGGGACGCGCGGGGCAAGGGGCGTCTCTTGCCTTGGTGCCCAAGAACCGCCAAACACCACGCATGGATGCAGCCGATTCCGGGGCCTGTCTCGTTATAGGCGCAGGCGAAGATACCGGCGGGGCCGTGGCCCGGGCGTTCGCCCGCGAGGGATATCAGGCTTGCCTTGCGCGCCGCCCCCGCCATGTCGAAGATCTCGAAAAGCTCGCCGAAAATATTCGCGCCGATGGCGGCGTCGCCCATGCCTGCCCGGTCGATGCGCGCGACGAAGAGGCGATGATTGCATTGGTCGAGCGGATCGAGAGTGAGATCGCGCCGATCGAAGTGGCGGTCTTCAACATCGGCGCCAATGTCAACTTCCCGATCGTCGAAATGACGGGCAGGGTATACCGCAAAGTATGGGAAATGGCCTGTTTTTCGGGCTTTCTCATGGGCCGGGAGGTGGCGAAGCGCATGGTTGCACGCGGGCGCGGGACGATCCTCTTCACCGGCGCGACCGCCAGCGTTCGGGGCGGGGTGGGCTATTCCGCTTTTGCCGGTGCGAAATTCGCACTTCGGGCGTTGGCCCAGTCAATGGCGCGCGAACTGGGTCCGCAGAATATCCATGTCGCACATGTCATGATCGACGGTGCAATCGATTCGAAATTCATTCGCGAGAATATGCCCGGCGTTGACGGAAAGCGCGCCGAGGATGCGATCCTGTCTCCCGACGCAATCGCAGCCAACTACATTATGTTGCACCGCCAGCAACGCAGCGCCTGGACGCATGAGCTCGATCTCAGGCCCTGGAAGGAGAATTGGTGACGATGGCGAACAGCGTCGATTTCATCTTCGATTTCGGGAGCCCCAACGCCTATCTCGCGCACAAAACATTGCCCGATATTGTCGCGCGGACCGGCGCGGAATTCCGCTATGTCCCCTGCCTCTTGGGCGGCATTTTCAAGGCGACCGGAAACCAGTCGCCAATGGCCGCCTATGCGTCAATCCCCAGCAAGCTTGCCTATGAGCAGCTCGAGATGAGACGCTTTATCGAGAAACACGGGATCGGCGCCTTTACGATGAATCCACATTTCCCCGTCAACACGCTGATGCTGATGCGCGGTGCCGTCGCGGCGGAAGCCGGCGGCTATCTGATGGACTATATCGAAACGGGTTTCGCTGCGATGTGGGAGACGGGCCGGAAGATGGACGATCCGGAAGTTTTCGCGGCGACGTTGACCGAAAGCGGTCTTGACGGGCAGGCGCTGCTCGAATCGACGCAGGACCCGAACGTCAAGGCGAAGCTCGTCGCGAATACCGGTTCCGCCGTCGCGCGCGGCGTCTTCGGCATTCCGACCTTCTTCGTCGGCGATGCTATGTTCTTCGGCAAGGACCGGCTGGGCCAGGTCGAGCAGGCGATCGCCGCGCGATGACCGAAACCCGCTATCACGAACGCTCCGGCCGTCCGCGGCTTGCCTATCGCCACAAGGAAGGGATCGGCCCGACCCTTGTTTTCCTGCCCGGCTATATGTCGGACATGACCGGATCGAAGGCGAGCGCGCTCTGGGCCTATGCCGAAGCCGAGGACCGGGCCTGCCTGCTGCTCGATTATGCCGGCTGCGGCGCAAGCGACGGCGATTTCGAAACTCAGAAGCTGACCGACTGGCGCGACGATGTGAGCGATCTCATCAACGCGCTGATACTCGGCCCCGTCGTGCTCGTCGGCTCGTCGATGGGCGGCTGGCTGATGCTGCTGTGCGCGCTCGCGCAGCCCGAACGGGTGCAGGCTTTGGTCGGCATTGCCGCGGCCCCCGATTTCACCGACTGGGGCTTCACCCAGGACGAAAAACTCACCATTCTGCGCGACGGCAAGCTCGAAGAGCCATCCGAATATAGCGACCAGCCCTATGTCACGAGCCGCGCCTTTTTCGAAAGCGGCGAGGCAAGCCGGTTGCTGGGTACGGAGGTCGCCATCGATTGCCCCGTACGCCTGGTTCACGGCCAGGCCGACCAGGATGTGCCTTGGGAATATTCGGTCCGCCTCGCCCGCCAGCTGCGTTCATCGGACGTGCAGGTGATGCTCGTAAAGGATGGCGATCACCGCCTCTCGCGCATCGAGGATGTCGCGCGCCTGCTGGCACAGATCGAATGGCTGCTGGAAAGCCTGAAAGGCCGCTAAGTTGAGTTTTCTGTTATTTGCCGCCGCGCTGCAGGTGGCGCCGCCGGTTATCGACCCGATCCTGATCCCGCCGCGCGAGGCCGAGCAGGCGGAAGCATCCGAATCGATGGTTCGCGCCCGGCGCCTGCTTGATTGCGTGCGTGTCGCGCGTAGCGATCCGCAGGCGGCGATTGCCGAAGGTGCCCGCTGGAGCGTGACCGATGGCGGTATCGAGGCGGAACTGTGTACCGGTTCGGGCTATGAAGCGGCTGAGGATTGGGACGCCGCGGCGAGCGCCTATCGCCGGGGCCATGATCGCGCCCTGGCCCGCGAAGATAGCCGGGCCACCGGCATTCTCGCCAATATCGGGCGGATGGAACTGCGCGGCGGCGATGCCGCGGGCGCGGTCCGCGATTTCACCGCCGTTCTCGCCGACCCCGAAATTCGCGACGAAATTCGCGGCAATGTGCTGGCCGAACGCGCCCGCGCCTATGTCGAACTCGAAGATGGAAACGGCGCGCAGGGCGATCTGATCGCCGCGCAGGCCCTGCTTCCCGACGATAGCGGTATCTGGCTGCTCTCGGCGACGCTTGCCCGGCGGCAGGGCGATCTCGACGCCGCCGGCGATTTCATCGACCGCGCGCTCGAGCTCGACCAGACCGATCCCGCGATCCTGTTCGAAGCGGGCAATATCGCGATCGGCCTCAACGCCTTCGATATCGCCCGCCAGGCCTGGACGCAGGCGGTGGGCGCCGATCCCGGCGGCCCGATCGGCCAGGCCGCGCAGCGCAGCCTCGATCGGCTCGCCGCGCTGATCGCCGCCGCGCCCTCGATACCCGTGCAGATGCCCGACGAAGCGCCGCTGGAGGAGGATGCGCCTGCCAGCGTTTCGGAAGACGGGGCGAGCGAAGAAGAGGCTGACCCGTCCTCCTGATCCGTGATAGGATCGGCGCATGAAATATCTCCACACCATGATCCGCGTCTCCGATATCGACGCGACACTCGCCTTTTTCGATCTGCTCGGCCTCAAGGAAGTGCGCAGGTTCGATGTCGAGCAAGCCCGGTTCACGCTCGTTTTCCTTGCCGCGCCTGGCGACGAGGAGGCGCAGGTCGAGCTCACCTATAACTGGCCGCCCGAGGATGGCGCTGCGGAGCACTATGATGGCGGCCGCAATTTCGGCCATCTCGCCTATGCGGTCGATGATATCTACGAGACCTGCCAGCGGCTGATGGACGGCGGGGTGACGATCAACCGCCCGCCGCGCGACGGCCATATGGCCTTTGTCCGCACACCCGACGATATTTCGATCGAGCTGCTGCAAAAGGGCGAAGCGCTGGCACCCGCCGAACCCTGGGCGTCGATGGAGAATGTGGGAGAATGGTGATGGAGATCGTGCGGATTCCCGTCCTCAACGACAATTATGTCTGGCTTGTCCATGAGCCGGAATCGGGCGAAACCATGGTTGTCGATCCGGCGGTCGCGGCGCCGGTGCTGGCCGAGGCGGAGAAGCGCGGCTGGACGATCACCCAGATCTGGAACACCCATTGGCATCCCGACCACACGGGCGGCAATGCCGAGATCAAGGACGCGACGGGGTGTAAGATTACTGGGCCTGAAGCCGAAAGCGCGCGCATCCCGACGCTCGACCGGATGGTGAAGGAAGGCGACACCGTCACGCTCGGCGAGGTTGAAGCCGAGGTGATCGATGTGCCCGCGCATACGGCGGGTCATATCGCCTATTTCCTGCCGGGCGAGAACGCGGCCTTTGTCGGGGACACGCTGTTTGCCATGGGCTGCGGGCGGCTGTTCGAAGGCACGGCCGAGCAGATGTTTTCGAACATGCGCAAGCTCGAAAAGCTGCCCGACGCTACCCGCGTCTATTGCGCGCACGAATATACCGAGGCGAACGGCCGCTATGCGGTGACGGCGGAGCCCGGCAACGAAGCGCTGGCGCAGCGCATGGCCGAGGTTATCGACATGCGCGGCCGCGGCGAGCCGACGGTGCCGACGACGATCGCGCTCGAAAAGGCGACAAACCCCTTCATGCGCGCGGCATCGCCTGAAGAACTGGCCGAGCGCCGCGCCGCCAAGGATGCGTTCTGACGGCGTTCATGCTACAAGGCGCAGGCCAAGGGGGCAGAAGAAGAAAGGAACGGACCATGGCTCGATTCATACCGCTTGCTCTCGCCCTGCCGCTGCTTGCCGGCTGCGCCGCCAATGCGATGGAGTCCGCCTCGGGCGACGATCTCTCCGAACGCGACCAGCGGCGGATGGCGGTCTTGCTCGACGACAAGGTTCCCGGCGAACCCGAAAGCTGCATCACGCTCCGCCCGACGACGCAAAGTTCGATCATCGGCGACCGGATGGTGCTCTACCGCAACGGTACGACCGTCTATGCGAACGATTTCGACGGCCAATGCTCGAACCTGCGCTCGGATTCGACGATCGTCACGAGTACGCCTTCCAACCGTCTGTGCAGCGGCGATATCGCCGAGATTCGCGATCCACATAGCGGCATATCGTTTGGCAGTTGCGCCTATGGGGAATTCACGCCCTACCGGCCCGGCTAGCACCGGCCCAGCCAGCGGCGTCTATTTGTAGAGCGCGTCGAGCCGTTCGCCGTACACGCCTTTGAGGATGTGCCGGCGGATCTTGAGCGACGGCGTCATCTGCCCGTTTTCGACGGTGAAGGGTTCATCGGCGAGCGTCACCCGCCGCACCTTTTCGACCGTCGCCAGATCCTTGTTCACCCGGTCGACGGCCGCCGAAACGGCTTTCAGATAGTCGGGATTTTCCTTTAGCGCGACATCGTCGTTCGGCTCGCCGTTCGCTGCCGCCCATTCGCGCGTCCATTCGGCATCGGGCACGATCAGGCCGACCAGATAGGGCCGCTTGTCGCCCGCCACCATCGCCTGCAGGATTTCCGGCTCCAGGGTCAGCATGCCTTCGACCCTTTGCGGCGCGACATTGTCGCCCTTGTCGTTGACGATGATGTCCTTCTTGCGGTCGGTGATCGCGAGTCGGCCCTGCTCGTCGAGATGGCCGATATCGCCGGTGTGAAGCCAGCCATCGACCAGCGCTTTGGCGGTGTCTTCTTCGTTGCGCCAATAGCCGAGCATGACGAGATCGCCCTTCAGGAGCAGCTCGCCATCCTCGGCGATCTTCACCTCTATATTCTTCAGCGGCGGGCCGACGGTATCCATTTTCAGGCCCACGCTCGGCCGGTTGCAGGCGGCTATCGGGCCCGATTCGGTCTGGCCGTACCCCTGGAGCAGGGTCAGCCCCAGCGAATGGAAGAAGATGCCGATTTCGGGATTGAGCGGCGCGCCGCCCGATACCATCGCCTTCAACCGGCCGCCGAAACGCTTTTTGATCTTGGGCCGCAGCAGGACGTTCAGCAGCATGTCCGCCGGACGATCTTTCAGCGGGACCTTGCCGTAATAGTCCTTCTCACCGATCTCCAGCGCGCGCCGCATCAGATAATTGGGGATCCTGCCCTGCTTCTCGATTGATTTGAGCACGCGCATCCGCAGCACTTCGAACAAGCGCGGCACGACGACCATGATCGTCGGCCCCACTTCTTCGATATTGGCGGCGAGCTTGTCGAGGCCCTCGGCATAGTAGATTTGCGCGCCGAGCCCGATCGGGAAGAACTGCCCGCCGGTATGCTCATAAGCATGGGAAAGCGGCAGGAAGGAGAGGAAGATCTCGTCGTCCCAGCCGAAATCTTCCGAGATGATCGCCGTCGCGCCCTCGCAATTGTGGATCAGCGCGCGGTGCGGTTGCATCACGCCGCGCGGAGCGCCGCCGGTGCCGCTCGTATAGATAAGGCAGGCGAGATCCTCGCGCCCGATCTTGGCGGCGGACGCCGTATAGCCCTCGATATCGGGCGTCTCGCCGCTCATCAGCGAGGTCCAGTCGTGAAAATTCACGTCGCCGCCCTGGCCGATACGCATCGGTTCGATGCCGATAATCTCCCGGCAATGCGACGAGTTGAAGACCGCGCGGGTGACGGTGGTGGCCAGTTTCTGCGTCGAGACGATCGCCATCCGCGCGCGGCTGTCTGCCAGGATATGCGAATGATCGCGCTCGGTATTGGTCGTATAGGTCGGCACGGTGACGCCGCCCGCCGCCATGATCGCATGGTCGGCGATACAGAATTCGGGGCGGTTTTCGGAAACCAGCAGAACGCGGTCGCCGGGCTTCAGCCCCAGCCGCTTGAGCGCGGAGGCCATCTGCGTGACCTGTTCGGCGGCCTCGTGCCAGCTTATCGATATCCAGGTGCCGTTCGCCCTGCGCCACAGAAAGGGCGCATCGCCTTTCTCGCGGGCGCGCTGGAAGAACATCGTCACGACATTGGGGAAAGATTCAAGCTCGGTTCGCGAGCGGCCAGCCATGGGATCTCCTCTCCAGCTCGGCAGACTTGTTATGGTTGCCGCTTTTAGCGGATATTGGCGGCAGCGCCAGATGGACAATCCCGGCGCGGCTCGCCTAAGTGGAGCGATGATCTTTCACCGTTTTGTCGCTCCGCTCGCCCTCTCGATCCTCGCCGCCTGCGCGCAGATGCCTGCGCCGTCTGCCGCGTCGGAGCAGGTCGAGCCTTTCGTTATTGCCGCCAATCCGCTCGCCGCCGAGGCCGGGATGGCCGTGCTGGAGCGCGGCGGCAATGCCGCCGACGCCGCGATCGCCGTACAGGCGATGCTGTCGCTGGTGGAGCCCCAATCCTCCGGCGTCGGCGGCGGCGCTTTTCTCCATTATTACGACGCAGAGAGCCGCGATCTCACCGTGTATGACGGGCGCGAGACCGCGCCGGCTCAGGCGACACCGACCATGTTTCTCGCTGCCGATGGCGCGCCGATCGGCTTTCGCGATGCCGTCGTCTCCGGACGCGCCACCGGCGTGCCGGGCGCGGTCGCCGCCTTGGCGCTGGCGCACGAAGAACATGGCGCACTGCCCTGGTCGCAGCTTTTCGGCGCGGCGATCCGCACGGCCGATGAAGGTTTTATCGTCAGCCCCCGGCTCGGGCGCTTTTTGACGATTCCCTTCCCGCAGCTTTCGGTGCCCGATGCCGCGGCTTATTTTTCGCGGCCCGACGGCACCCGGATCCAGGTGGGCGACCGGCTGCGCAATCCCGATTACGCCGCCTTTCTGCGCCGCATGGCCGAGACCGGGCCCGATGCTCTTTATCGCGGCAGCACGGCTGCCCGGATCGTCGAGCGAACACGGCAGGGGCCGCTCGGCGGATCGATGACGATGGCCGATCTCGCCAATTATCGCCCGGTGAAGCGTGAGCCGATCTGCCGGGGTTATCGCGCCTATAGCGTTTGCGCGCCGCCGCCGCCCTCCAGCGGGGTCGGCTTCCTCCAGCTGCTCGGCCTGCTCGAACGTACGGATATCGCCGAGCGTGGGCCCGGCGATCCTCAGGCCTGGTTCCTGTTCGCCGAGGCGAGCCGGCTGATGTACGCGGACCGGGATCGCTATGTCGGCGATGTGTCGACTGTGCCGATCGACGGCCTGCTCGATCCCGCCTATCTCGACAGCCGCGCCGCGCTGATCGGCGAGAGGGCGATGGAAGCGCCCGAAGCAGGCGTACCCGAAGGGGCGACGCTTCCCGCCGCGGACAATACGCTCGAGCCTGCAGGAACTTCGCATTTCATCGTCCGCGATGCGCATGGCAACGTTATCTCGATGACGACGACGGTCGAATCGATCTTCGGCACGGGGCGCATGGTCGACGGCTTCTTCCTCAACAACCAGCTCACCGATTTCTCGTTCAGCCCGATCAATGCCGATGGCACGCCGGCGGCGAACGCCGTCGCGCCCGGCAAGCGGCCGCGTTCCTCGATGATCCCGCTGATCCTGCTCGACAGCGAGGGGAATTTCGCCGGCGCGATCGGATCGGCTGGCGGCAATTCGATTCTCGCCTATGTCGGCAAGTCGCTGGTCGCGGCGATCGACTGGGGCCTGCCGATGCAGGAGGCGCTGGCGCTGCCCAATCTCGTGGCGCGGGGCAGCCGGATCGGCGGCGAGGTTGAGGATTTCGATCCTGCGATCGTTGCGGGGCTCGCCGAGCGCGGTATCCAGCTCGAGCCTGGCCAGGGCGAAGACTCCGGCGTCCACGCGGTTCTTATCCGTAACGGCGCGGTCGAGGGTGCCTATGATCCGCGCCGCGAGGGCGTGGTGCTGATCGGCGAATGACGCGAAGCGCCGGCTAGGCGGTGCCGACCGCTTCGGCGATCGTCGCAAAACCCGCTTCGGCTCGCAGCCGATCGAGCCCCAGCGCGATCCGCCGTCCCAGCCCCGGCCCCTTGTAGGCGAGCGCCGTATAGAGCTGGACGAGGCTCGCCCCGGCACGGATGCGCGCCCAGGCCTCTTCCGCCGAATCGATGCCCCCTGCCGCGATCAGCGGCATCGCTCCGCCGGTTGCCTTGCGAAAATCGGTGAGGCGCTGGCGCGCGAGCGGAGCGAGCGGCACACCCGATAGCCCACCGCTTTCGTCGGTATGGGCCGAACGCAATGACGGGCGGCTGATGGTGGTGTTGCCGACGATCAAGGCGTTGAGCTTCCGTGCCATGGAGATGCGCGCCACGGCGTCTATATCGGCAGGTTCGAGATCCGGCGCGACTTTCAGGAAGACCGGAGGGCCATCCGGGCCCCTGGCGGCCAAGGCCCGTTCGAGAAGCGCGTCGAGCGCGCCTTCGTCCTGTAGCGCGCGCAGCCCGGGCGTGTTGGGCGAAGAGATGTTGATCGTCAGATAATCGGCGAGTGGGGCCATCGCGCGCATGCCGGTCTCATAGTCGGCAATGCGGTCGACGCTGTCCTTGTTGGCGCCGATATTGATGCCGACGATGCCCCGGCTGCGGTCGCGACCTGCCAGCCGTTTCAATGCCGCTTCCTGCCCGCCATTGTTGAAGCCGAGCCGATTGATCACCGCTTCATCGACGACCAGCCGGAAGATGCGCGGCCTGGGGTTGCCCGGCTGGGGTAGCGGGGTCAGCGTGCCGACCTCGGCAAAGCCGAAGCCGAGGCCCAGCATCTTTGACGGCACCTCGGCATTTTTGTCGAAGCCCGCGGCGAGGCCTACGGGATTGGGAAAATCGAGGCCCGCGACCCGGATCGCCAGCCCGGGCGGAGAAGGCGGCGGCCCGCCGATCGGCGCTGCTTTGAGCGCGGCGATCGTCATGCCGTGCACGCGCTCGGCATCGAGCAGAAAGGCGAGAGGGCGGATCATCGGATAGAGCGCCATGCCCGGCGCTATGGCAGCGGCGGCGTGGCTGGTCAAAGCCCCGTCGATACGGCAATGTTGAGCCATCATTCGATCAAACGGAGTCGCCCATGTCACGCTTGCTGCTGCTGTCCACATCCATCCTGTTTGCCGGGAGCGCGCTCGTCGCTGCGCCTGCCCTCGCGCAAGCCGAACCTGCCACCGTCGAGGCGGCAGCCGAAGACGCCGATGCAGCGCTGGCCGAATTTTTCGAAGCCTATGACCAGGGCGAGCTTGCCCATTCGCCGCTCACCAAGGCCTATCGCGGTATTCGCGACGAGGATTATGACAGCTGGGGCGATATGAGCGATGCCGAGGAGGTCGCTTCGCAGGTTCGGCTGATCGCGGCGCTCAGCGAGATGCGCGCGCGCTTCGGCGCCGCCGATCTCAGCGCCGACTCGCAGCTTTCCTACGACCTGTTCGAGCGCATGGCGGCGCGGCGCTCGGCGGCTTTCCCCTATCGCCGCAACGGCTATGTGTTCGATCAGATGAACGGCGCGCAAAGCCAGCTTCCGGCCTTTCTGATCAACATCCACCGCGTGTCGAGCGCCGAGGACGCAGAGGCTTATATCAGCCGCCTCGAAAGCTTCGGCACGGCCATGGACCAGCTGATCGCAGAAGCCGAATACCGGGCCGAACATGGCGTGATGCCGCCCGACTGGGTGTTCCCCTATGTGCTGTCCGACGCGCGTAACGTGATCGCCGGCGCGCCTTTCGGCGAGGGCGAGGACGCGCCGCTCTTCGCCGACCTGCAGGCGAAGGTGAACGCGCTCGAAATTTCCGATGCCGACAAGGCCGCGCTGATCGAGCGCGGGCGCCAGGCGCTGCTCACCGTGGTCGGCCCGGCTTATGAACGGCTGGTCGCGATGCTCGAAACCCAGCAAGCCTCCGCGCCAACGGACGACGGTATCTGGCGGTTCGAAGACGGCGCGGACTATTATGCAGAGCGGCTGCGCTATTACACCACGACCGATCTTTCTGCCGAAGAAATCCACCAGATCGGCCTCGACAATGTCGAGCGCATCCATGACGAGATGCGGACAATCATGGGGCAGGTCGGTTTCGAAGGCAGCCTGCGAGAATTCTTCACGCATTTTCGGGAAGGCGACGAATTTTTCTACGAGACCCGCGAAACCTATCTCGCCGACGCCAATGCGATGATCGATGCGATGCGCGAACGGCTGCCCGAATATTTCGGTACGCTTCCCGAAGCCGATCTCGTCGTCCGCCCGGTCGAAGCGTTTCGCGAGCAGTCGGCCGGCAAGGCCTTTTACAACGCTCCGGCGCCGGATGGTTCGCGCCCGGGCACCTATTATGTGAACCTCTATAATCTGCGCGACATGTCTCGCACCGAGCTGGAAGCGCTCGCCTATCATGAGGGGATTCCGGGCCACCATCTCCAGCGCGCGATCCAGACCGAGATGCAGGATCTGCCGCCCTTTCGGCGTTTCGGCGGGTTCACCGCCTATACCGAGGGCTGGGGGCTCTATTCGGAGGAACTCGGCAGGGATATGGGCGGCTACAGCAATCCCTATTCCGATTTCGGGCGGCTGGGCATGGAGCTGTGGCGCGCCTGCCGGCTCGTCGTCGATACGGGCATCCATAACCTGCGCTGGTCGCGCGAGGATGCGATTGCCTATCTGCAGGAAAACACGCCCAATCCCGAAGGTGATATCCGCAAGGCGATCGAGCGCTATGTCGTCTATCCGGGCCAGGCGACGGCCTATATGATCGGCAAGATCCGGATCATGGAATTGCGCCAGCGGGCGATGGACGCACTCGGCGACGATTTCGACTATCGCGGTTTTCACGATGCCGTGCTGCTTTCCGGCCCGGTCCCCCTCGATCTGCTGGAAGAACGGATAGACACCTGGATTGCCTCTGAACGCTCCGGAGACTGACCGGGCGATTTGTCGCATCTGTCCAATACGGGGGTTTGGCCCTTCCGTATCACCCCCTTGCGACCCGAAGGGACCCAGGTGGGTTCCTACAAAACTGGCGGCCCTCGTCTTTATGGCGGGGGCCGCTTTTTTTATCGGCGCGGATCGTATAAGCTACCGGGCATAAACGACAAATAACAACATTGTCGGGCCGCAAAATTGAACGATTTGTCCAAATACTCTTTGGAGTACGCCGCGCCTGCGGATGACCTGAAGGAGCTCGTCTCCTCCTTCTATTGGTTTCGTGCGGATATCGAGGAAACCCAGCAGACCGAACGCGCCGACCGCGCCCAGTTCCGGTTTCTGCTCCAGGGTTCGGGCGGCTACGAATTTTCCGACGGCGTTTACATGGATTCGGCCAAGATCACGGTTATCGGGCCGACCACCGGGCCGACTATTGGCCATGTGAAGGGGCCGGTCGAGATTTTCGGGGCCGGGCTGCAGCCCGCGGGCTGGGGCACGTTGATGGGTGCGGCAGGCGAGCAATATTCGAACCGGCTGATCGATGCGACGGCAATCTTCGGCAACGGCCTGCTCGACATTTATGAGGCGGTAAAGGCCGTGAAGACGTTGGAAGAGAAGGTCGCCATCGGCAACGAATTCGCCCGCGCGCTGCTGCGCCGCGCCGAACCCGCGCCTTTCTGGTTTACCCGGCTCGTAGACAAATGGCTGACGAGCAGCCCCTCGCCCGACATCAACGACCTGATCGAGCAGAGCGGTCTTTCCAAGCGCCAGGTCGAGCGGCTGACCAAACGCTTCTACGGCGCGCCGCCCAAGCTGCTGGCGCGCAAATACCGGGCGCTCAGGGCGGCTTCCAAGCTTGTCCGGCGCGAAGAGGCCGATGGCGATCCGATCGAGGATGCTTTCTACGATCAGTCGCATTTGATCCGCGAGATCAAGGAATTTACCGGGATCACGCCCGGGCAGGCGCGCAAGGCGCCGCCAGAGCTGATCAAGGCGGTCGCCGAGAACCGTCGCAAGCTTGCCGGCAAGGTCGATCCGCTGATTTCCGACTCCTGATTTACGGTTCCAGGGTCAGGTAAAACCCCTTGATTTCACGTTGACTTCCCCTTGATTTTCGACGCTCCGGGCCCCAAATGTCCAATCGGAACGAATCGGTCCGATTTGTAGGGCCGGGAATGGAGTATCGATGCGCCTTTCGAGCATGGCAGATTATGCGGTTGTGGTGATGCGCGCCGCCGCGCAGCATTGCGGTGGGTGCCGGTCGAGCGCGACGCAGCTGGCCGAAGAAACGGGGATTCCGCTTCCCACCGCGCAAAAGCTCGTCAGCCTGCTCTCGCGCGGCGGGCTGCTGCAATCGATGCGCGGCGCCGGCGGCGGTATTCAGCTTGCGCGCCCGGCGGCCGCGATCAGCCTTGCCGATATCATTGAAGCCGTCGAAGGCCCGATCGCGATGACTGCGTGCGTCGAACATGGCCGTCATGACTGCGGACTTGAAAATGCCTGCCGGGTGAAACCGCATTGGGGCGCCGTCAATTCGGCGGTGCGCGAAGCGCTCGATAATGTCAGCCTCGCCAGCCTGGCCGCCGAAGCCCCTGTAATTCGTGCCCCTGCAACGGGCGAAGGAGCAGCGGCATGACCGACGACACCCGCACTCGCAACGAAGAGGCCATTGCCGCCGCCGAAAAGGCGGAGACCTATGAATGGGGCTTCTCGTCCGACATCGAGCAGGAATTCGCGCCCAAGGGGCTAAACGAGGATACCGTCCGTTTCATTTCGGCCAAGAAGAATGAGCCGGAATGGATGCTCGAATGGCGGCTCAAGGCCTATCACCGCTGGCTGGAGATGGAGACGCCCGACTGGGCGAAGCTCAATATCCCGCCGATCGACTATCAGGACGCCTATTATTACGCCGAGCCCAAGGCGAAGGAAAAGCTCGGCAGCCTCGACGAGGTCGATCCCGAAATTCTGCGCGTCTACGAGAAACTCGGCATCCCGATCGAGGAGCAGAAAGTGCTCGCCGGCGTTGAAGGCGCGCGCAAGGTGGCCGTCGACGCGGTGTTCGATTCGGTGTCGGTGGCGACGACCTTCCGCGAGGAACTGTCCAAGGCCGGGGTGATCTTCCTGTCGATCTCCGAAGCGCTCCAGCAGCATACCGAACTCGTCAAGAAATGGATCGGCAAGGTCGTGCCGCGCGGCGACAATTATTTTGCCGCGCTCAACGGCGCAGTCTTTTCGGACGGCACCTTCGTCTACATCCCCGAAGGCGTGCGCTGCCCGATGGAGCTTTCCACCTATTTCCGAATCAATGCTGAAAATACCGGCCAGTTCGAACGCACGCTGATCATCGCCGACAAGGGCAGTTATGTCTCCTATCTGGAAGGCTGCACCGCGCCGATGCGCGACGAGAATCAGCTCCACGCCGCGGTCGTCGAGCTGGTCGCGCTCGACGATGCCGAGATCAAATATTCGACCGTCCAGAACTGGTATCCGGGCGACAAGGACGGCAAGGGCGGGATCTATAATTTCGTCACCAAACGCGCGCTGTGTCAGGGCAAGAACAGCAAGGTCAGCTGGACCCAGGTGGAGACCGGCAGCGCGGTCACCTGGAAATATCCCAGTTGCGTGCTTTCGGGCGAAAACAGCGTCGGCGAATTTTACTCCGTCGCGGTTACCAACAATTACCAGCAGGCCGATACCGGCACCAAGATGATCCATCTGGGCAAGAACACGCGCTCGACGATCATCTCGAAGGGCATCAGCGCGGGCAAGAGCGACAACACCTATCGCGGATTGGTCCGCGTCGGCCCGGCAGCCGAAGGCGTGCGCAACTTCACCCAGTGCGACAGCTTGCTGCTCGGCGATCAATGCGGCGCGCACACCGTGCCCTATATCGAAGTGAAGAACCCGTCGGCGCAGATCGAACATGAAGCGACGACGTCCAAGATTTCGGACGACCAGCTTTTCTACGCAATGCAGCGCGGTCTCGATGAAGAGGAAGCGGTGGCGCTGATCGTCAACGGCTTCGCCAAGGAAGTACTCCAGCAACTGCCGATGGAGTTTGCGGTCGAGGCGCAGAAGCTGCTCGGAATTTCACTGGAAGGAAGTGTCGGATGAAGGTGCGTTTTGCGTCCATGACTGCCTGTGCGGCCTTGCTGGTCGCGGTGCCGCTTGCCGCGCAAGAGGCGGAAGCCGATGGCGAACTGAATCTCGAAGCCGTCGATATGCTGTTCGGGGATCGCCAGGTCACCACCGACGAGACTGCCGATGCCGAAATCGTCGATGAAGATGAGAGCGAAGCGGAAGAAGGTGAAGATGCCGCCGAGGATGTCGCGGAGGCAGCCGAAGAGACCGAGGAGGATCGCCAGCCCAACGATCTCGAACGCGCGCTTGCCGGTTATGAGATTTGCGTGTCGGAAGCGGGCGTCGGGCTCGCCGAGCAGGGCTTTTCGCCCGAACAGGCCGGGCGCGAGGCGCTGCTGCGCTGCGGCGGCCAGCGCGCGGCCTATGTGAACGCCTTTTATTTCACCTTGCTGCCCAACTACCCCGATACGCCCGAGCTTCAGGTTCGCGCGAGCGCCGAGCGGCTCGCCGCGCAAACCGACAATGCGATCGCGATGCTCGTCGCGCGGGAAATTACCGAAGCGGTTGCTGCGGCGCCGGTCGAACAACAGGTGGTCGAAGAACAGGCGAGCGAAGAGGCGCCCGCCGAAGACGAGGAAAGCGAATGAGCGGCAAACCGGATTTTTCGCGCCTCCGCGTCAACGAACGGCTGTTCGCGGCCGGCCTTGACGAGCGCTACCGCGAGGCCGCCGAACGCGGCGATGCCGAAGCGCTGCAGGCGCTGCTCGCCGAAGTCGATCTCAGGATCGCTGCCGACGGAACATTTTGGGACTTGAACGGAAATCATCGTGTTGAAGATTGAAAACCTCCATGCCGAAATCGGTGGAACGCCGATCCTCAAGGGGCTCAGCCTCGAAATCGGCGCGGGCGAAATCCACGCCGTGATGGGCCCCAACGGCGCGGGCAAATCGACGCTCGCCTATGTGCTGGGCGGACGCGCCGGCTATGATGTGACCGAGGGCAGCGTCAGCTATCAGGGCGAAGACCTGCTCGCCATGGACCCGCATGAACGGGCGGCGGCGGGGCTGTTCCTCGGCTTCCAATATCCGGTCGAAATACCCGGCGTCTCCAATGTCCAGTTCCTGCGATCGGCGCTCAACGCCCAACGCAAGGCGCGCGGCGAGGCGGAGCTGTCCGGCGGCGAATTCCTGAAGCTGGCACGCGAACAGGCGGCGGCGCTGAAGATGGACGCCGAAATGCTCAAGCGCGCCGTCAATGTCGGCTTTTCGGGCGGCGAGAAGAAACGCAACGAGATGGTGCAGATGGGGATCATCGATCCGACCCTCGCGATCCTCGATGAAACCGATAGCGGTCTCGATATCGATGCTCTGCGCACGGTGGGCGAGGGGATCAACACGATCATGCGCAAGCCGGACAAGGGCGTGCTGTTGATCACCCATTACCAGCGGCTGCTCGACGTGGTGAAACCCGATTTCGTCCATGTCCTCGCCGCGGGGCGGATCGTCAAGACCGGCGGGCCGGAGCTTGCGCATCAGCTTGAGAGCGAAGGCTATGAAGCGATAGCGGAGGCCGCGTGACCGAACTCGCTACCCTCCCTACCTGGCGCGACGAGGCCTGGCGCTATGCCGATTTCGATGCGCTGAAGGCCGTCTGGCCGGATATTGCCGGGCAGCGCGAGACGATTGCGGTCGCGCCGGGCGAGACCGAGCGGCGGACCATCGTCCTTGAAGCTGCTGACCCCAATGTCGCGGTGAAGACGCTGGCGGTTACGGTTCGCAAGGGCGCGCGTTTCGAACTCCACTGCCTCGCCATCGCCGCCGATTACGGGCGGATTGGGGTCGATGTCGTGCTGGAGGAAGGCGCGCATTTTGAACTGGGCGGTGCGATCCTTGGAACCGATAGCCAGACTTTGGAAATCGTCACCGAGGTTCGCCACGATCATCCTGGCGCGACGAGCAATCAGGTCGTGCGCTCGGTGCTCGGCGGCAGGGCGACCGGCAGTTTCCTCGGCAAGGTCGCGGTCGCGCGCCATGCGCAGAAAACCGACGCCGCGCAATCGGTGAAGGCGATGCTGCTGGATCGCACGGCGACGGCTAATGCCAAGCCTGAACTCGAAATCTTCGCCGACGACGTCAAATGCGCGCATGGCGCGACGGTTGGCGAGCTCGACAAGGCGGCGCTTTTCTACATGGCCTCGCGCGGCATCCCGCCCGCCGAAGCGCGGCGGCTGATGATGCAGGCCTTTATCGCCGATGCGTTCGTGTCGATGGAAGATGACGCCGAACGCGAAGCGATGGAAGGCCGGGCGCTGGCGGCGCTGGAGGCGATGCAATGAGCGTGATGACCGCCCCTGCCCGGATCGATGTCCGCGCCGATTTCCCGGGCCTGCCTAAAGGCTGGTCCTATCTCGATACGGCGGCGACGGCGCAGAAGCCACAGGCGGTGATCGAGGCCGTGGCCGAAGCCTATGGCCCGCGCTATGCGACCGTCCATCGCGGCGTCTATGCGCGGTCCGCCGATATGACGATTGCCTATGAAGCCGCCCGCAAGCGCGTCGCCGATTTCCTGCGGGGCACAGTGGACGAGATCGTCTTCGTGCGCGGCGGCACCGAGGCGATCAACCTTGTCGCGAACAGCTGGGGCAATGGCCATATCGGTGCGGGCGACCGTATCCTGCTCTCGACCCTCGAACATCATTCGAACATCGTTCCCTGGCAGCTGCTCGCCGAACGGGTGGGCGCCGAAATCGATGTGCTGCCGCTGACCGAAGACGGGCAGATCGACCTCGATGGGATGGCCGCGATGCTGACCGAGCGGCACAAGCTCGTCGCACTCGCGCACGTTTCGAACGTGCTTGGCTCGACGCTCGATGCGAAGCGCGCTGCCGATCTCGCCCATGGCGTCGGCGCGAAATTGCTGCTCGATGGCTGCCAGGCAGTGCCGCGTATGGCGGTCGATGTCGCTGCGCTCGATTGTGATTTCTACGCCTTTTCCGGGCATAAGCTCTATGGCCCGACCGGCATCGGCGTGCTCTGGGCGCGCGGCGATATCCTCGCCGAAATGCCGCCCTGGGAAGGCGGCGGATCGATGATCGACAAGGTGGCGTTCGAAGGCACAACCTATGCGCCGCCGCCGCAGCGCTTCGAAGCGGGAACGCCGCATATCGCGGGCGCGCTCGGGCTCCATGCAGCAATCGACTATGTCGAGGCCATCGGGCTCGATCGCATCCACGCCCATGAGGCAGCGCTCGTTGTCGAGACGCGCGATGCGCTGTCCCAGCTTAACAGCGTGCGGCTGTTCGGGCCGGAGGACTCGGCCGGCATCGTCAGCTTCGCGCTCGAAGGCGTGCACCCGCACGATATCGGCACCATCCTCGACGAAGAGGGCGTGGCGATCCGCGCCGGGCACCATTGCGCCCAGCCGCTGATGGCCCATCTTGGGGTTGAGGCGACGGCGCGGGCGAGCTTCGGGATTTACAATAACAGCGACGATGTCGCCGCGCTGGTGCGCGGCATCGAGCGCGTCAGCCGAATTTTCGGATAGAGGCTATTATGGACGACGAACGCAAGATCAGGGTCGAGGAAGTGGATGCGGTCGACACGCCGCCGCGCGCGCGCGTTGAAAATGCGGCCAGCGATGCTGTCGGCGATGGGGCCGACGATCCGGCGCCTGTTTCGGAAAAATCCTATGTCGCCGCGCCTTCGCCTTTTGAGGCGGACGTCATGGAAGACGGGGAAAAGGCGCGCGAGACGCTGGAACGCAAAAAGGACTATCTTCAGGGCTTTCTCGCGCAGAAATCTAGCGGCGAAGGCAATGGTGAAAGCAATGGAGAGGGCGAAAGCGGCGGCGATCTCCGCGAGGATGTGATCGCCGCGCTCAAGGAAATCTACGATCCGGAAATCCCGGTCAATATCTACGATCTCGGGCTGATCTACGGCGTAGAGGTGAGTGACAATGCCGAGGCCATCGTCACGATGACGCTGACCACGCCGCATTGCCCGGTCGCCGAATCGATGCCCGGCGAAATCGAACTGCGCGTCGGATCGGTGCCCGGCATCGGCCATGCCGAGGTCAATCTCGTCTGGGATCCGCCCTGGGACCCGCAAAAGATGACCGACGAAGCGAAACTCGAACTGGGGATGCTGTGATGGCGACCAAGATCCGTGAAATTCCTGCTGCGCTCAACCTGACCGATACCGCCCTTGCGCGGATCGCGGCGCTGATGGAGCGCGCGCCGGACGGTGCCATCGGCGTGAAACTCTCGACGCCGCAACGCGGCTGTTCGGGCCTCGCTTATTCAGTGGATTACGTTACCGAGGCCGATCCGATGGACGAGAAGATCGTCACGCCGGGCGGCGATTTCTATGTCGATGCCGGATCGGTGCTGTATCTGATCGGATCGACCATGGACTGGCAGGAAGATGATTTTACCGCCGGGTTCGTGTTCGACAATCCCAATGCGACGGGAAGCTGCGGCTGCGGCGAAAGTTTCACCGTCTAGTCGTTTCGCTCCCGGCGCTATATGGTCCGGCGCCATGAAACAGGCTCTCCTCGCTCTCGCCGGGCTGGCGTTTGCCGCTCCCGCTTTCGCCAATGACAGCACCGCCGAAACCGCCGCGGGTGGACTCGTCCTTACCCAAAGCGACAGCATCGATATGCTGTCCGAGGACCTCTATGTCTCGTCCGACGAGATTCGCGTCCACTACGTCTTCCGCAACCAGAGCGCCGAAGATGTTCGCACGCTTGTGGCCTTTCCGATGCCGATCCACGACCTCGCGATCGAGCGCGACGGCGATGTCGCCTTCCCTTCCGATTTCACGACCCGCGTCGATGGCGCAGAGGTTCCGATGCAGGTCGAGCGCCGGGCAAGTGTCGACGGCAGGGATATCACCCAGCTTTTGGAGGAGGCCGGCGTTTCGCTGTCTTCCGATGTGCCTGCCTGGGACTTTGGCGACCTGCTCGATGCACTCCCGGAAGAGGCTCAACAGCGGCTGATCGAAGCCGATGCCGTCGAAGTCCTGGAGCATCGGGGCGCGCGCCATCTCCAGCCGATGTGGCAGGTGTCCGAAAACTGGTATTGGCAGCAGCTCTTCCCGGCAGGGGAGGATATCGTCGTCGAGCATAGCTACCATCCGGGTACCGGCGGGTCGGTCGATACCGGACTGATCTTTGACGGGTTCGCCGAAAGCGAACGGGGCCAGGCGATGATCGCCGATTATTGCATCGATGCGGACTTTCTCGCCGGTGTCGAGCGGATGCGCAGCAGCGGCCGCTATCTCGCGATCGGCGAGCGCGTGCTCACCTATATCCTTACTACCGGCGCCAACTGGCGCGCGCCGATCGGCGATTTCCGGCTCGTGGTCGACAAGGGCGAACCGGAAAATCTCGTCAGCTTCTGCGCCGAGGGCGTACGCAAGATCGCGCCGACCCAGTTCGAGGCCCGCCACCGGAACTGGCGGCCGGACCGCGATCTGCGCGTGCTGATCCTCGTCCCTTATGCAGATGAGTGAGCGGCGCTAAAAACCCAGCGTAAAGCGGATTGCGGCCCCCATATCGTCTTCGATCGCGGAATAATGGCCGGGATCGCGGCGATAGAAGAGATGGCCGGCAAGGCGGCCGCCGGCGAGCGGCCGCGAATAGGCCGTTTCGATATCGATCTGGCGGCCCTGCGGCGCAAGGTTGAAGAAGCGGTTCTCATAGCTCGTCGTCAGCGTCGCATAGTCATAGCTTGCCGGAAGCGAGAGGCTGAGCCCGCCCGAATAGACGCGCAGCGGCTGCGCGATCCTGAGCGACAGCCGGTCGTCCCCCGCGAGCACGCCCCATTTGGTGATATCGGCCGACACGGCGTAGCTGCGCAGCGATCCGCCGCGCAGCACGGCGCTGCCGCCGCTCATCCGGCTCCAGCCATGGCGGAAATCGGCGCCCAGCATCCAGCCGCCGCCGGCATCATAGGATGCGGCGAGATCGGCAAAGAGGGTTGCCCCGCCCTCGCCGCCGCCCAGCGCCTCGCCGAACCGCGCGCCGAGAAAAGTCTCGTCCTCGGCCAGATAGCTGATACCGGCGTCGACGTGCAGCCCGTCCCATTGGCGGTCGGCGGCCATGCCAAAGGCCGCGTAGCGCGATCGCCGCCATTCCTCGCGGGCGAGAAAATGGTCGGGATCGTGCGGCGAGAGCGCGTCGCCCCGCTCGGCATAGAAGGTAAGGCCGGCGCCCGCGATATCGCGGCGAACGGCGAAGCTGGTTTCCGGGCGGCTGGCAAAGCCGGTATCGCCTGCGGCCTCCTGCGCCACGAGGAAGGCCGGGCGATAACCGCCCCTGAGTTGCGCGCCAACGCTGTCGCCGCTTTGCGAAAAGGCAAAGGCAATGCGGGTCGAGCCATCAAGCTGCGCGGCGATCATGCCGGCGGCGATGCGGGCGCGTTCGGCGTCCTCGCCGCGCAGGCTGAGCCGTGCGACCCGCGCGCCATCGGCGCGGGCGTCGATGGTGAAGGCGAGCACGGCATTCTCGCCCGCCGGGGTCGCGAAGCTGCCGCCCGCATTGATGTCGAGCGCGCTTGCCAGGTGCCGCTGCGGCGCGGCGCGCTGCACGGTTCCGGCAAGATCGACGGTGAAGGCGCGGTCATAGCTGTCGAGTATGATCGCGCCCATGCCGGTCTGCGTCGCATCGCCCATCGGCGGCGATAGGGTTACGTTGGTCGCAAGGCTCACCGGTTCCTGGCTGCCGGCAAGGCTCGTCTGGCCCTGCGGCTGGAAGGCTTGAAAGAGGTCGAGAATGCCCTGGCCGTAGACCGCATCGTTGCCGGCCGCGCCGCCGTCGCGCGCACTCTGGAAGAGCAACTGGACGATCTCGTCGCCCGAAAGGTTTGGGAAGGCCTGGGCGAGCAGCGCGACTGCCGCCGCGATCTGCGGGGCGGAATAGGATGTGCCGCTGAAAAGGAAATTGGTGCCAGTCTCGTCGAAACTGCGCACCCGGTTGCCCAGCGCGGCGAGGTAGAATTGCTGGCCGGAGCCTGCGCGGTTCGAAAAGTCACTGATCTGGTCGTTGGCGTTCACCGATCCGGCGATGATGACATGGCCGGCCGCTTCCGCCGTTAGCGCGACGAGCGCCAGCGAATCGGGGTTCGCGCCTTCGGGCGTGTCGCCTTCATTGCCTGCGGATATGACGATCACGATACCGGCCTCGGCGGCGCGGCGGACGGCGTTGCGCAGGGTGGTGGTGAACCCGCCGCCGCCCAGCGAGATGTTGATCGCGCGCGCGCCATTCTGCCGGGCGACGTCGATCGCCCGGGCGATGTCGCCGGTATTGTGCATACAGCCGCCATCGTCGGGATCGGTGTTTGCGCAGGAGCCCGGTTCGTCGGTGCGGAGCACGAGCAGGCGCGAATCGAAGGCCATGCCCACGACGTCCGAATTGTTGCGGTTGGCGGCGATGATCGCGCTCACCGAAGTGCCATGGCCGCCGATATCGTCGATGCCGCGATTGGCGGCGACGTCCTGCGAGGCCGGGTGGATGCGTCCGGTGAACTCGTCGCTATCCTCGTCTATACCGCTGTCGATCACCGCGACCGTGATGCCGTTGCCGGTTATGCCGTCGTCATAGGCCGCCGTCGCATTGGCATGGGCGATGCCGTCCGAATTGGCGAATTCCATCGTGTTGTAGTTGATGGTCGCAGGCGGAGGGGGCGGCGGCGGAGCAGGCGGGTTCGGCACCGAAGCCGGCGGCGAGGGCGTGGAGCTGACGCCGCCTCCACCGCCTCCGCAGGCAGAAACGATCAGGCAAAGCGGAATACTGCTCGCTACGAGGAAGCGGGACTTATGGCGCGTCATCAATTTACCCTGGCTGTGACGCCACCCCGAGCCGTCGCAATGGCATGGCGCGCATTGCCGAACCCTTAAGGTCCACGATGAAAAAAGGATTGAGCCTTTACGGCGCGGGGTCGTGCCGATTAGGTGCGCCTCGACCATGCCGCCCGCCCTTTCGCATATCGCTTACTGGATCTTCGATCTGGATAACACGCTCTACCCGTCGAGCGTGCGCTTATTCGATCAGATCGACAAAAAAATGGGGGCGTATATCGCGCGGCTGCTTAATGTCGATCGGGCCGAGGCGCGGCGAATCCAGAAAGGCTATTTTCATTCGCACGGCACCACGCTTTCCGGGCTGATGGAGACGCACGGCGTGGAGCCATCGGACTTTCTCGACTATGTCCACGATATCGACCTGGAGGTGATCGCGGAGGATCGCGCGCTCGTCGAGGCGATCGGCGCGCTGCCTGGCCGCAAGCTCGTCTTCACCAATGGCGATGCGCCCTATGCTCAGCGCGTTCTCGATCGGCTCGGTCTTGGAAACAGTTTCGAGGCGATCCACGACATCCATGCCTGCGATTATGTGCCCAAGCCCGATCCGCGGAGCTATGCGGCGATGTGCCGCACACTCGATATTAAGCCTGAACGCGCACTGTTCGTTGAGGACATGGCGCGCAATCTGATGCCGGCAAAAGCGCTGGGGATGACGACTGTGTGGGTGAACAACGGATCGGAACAGGCTTCGCACGAGGCCGATTGCCGTTATATCGACATCGAAATTGAAGCGGTGACGCCCTGGCTCGCCGGACTATGGGAGGTCGCATGAAGGTATCGCAGCTCGAACAGATCATTGAAAAAGGCTGGGACCGGCGCGAAAGCGTCACCCCCGCCACGCAAGGCGAGCTCCGCGAGGCCATCGAGGAATCGATTCACCTGCTGGATAGCGGCCGAGTCCGCGTCGCGACCAAGGCCGGGGCTGGCTGGGTCGTCCATAAATGGCTGAAAAAGGCCGTGCTGCTCTCCTTCGCGCTCAACGATATGCAGATCATCCAGGGATCGAACGGCGGCGGCAACTGGTGGGACAAGGTGCCCAGCAAATTCGCCGATTGGGGCGAGGAAGAATTTCGCGCTGGCGGTTTCCGCGCGGTTCCCGGATCGATCGTTCGTCGGGGCGCGCATATCGCGAAGAATGCCGTGCTGATGCCGAGCTTCGTCAATATCGGCGCCTATGTCGGCGAAGGGACGATGGTCGACACCTGGGCGTCGGTGGGCAGCTGCGCGCAGGTCGGCGCGAATTGCCATATCTCGGCCGGAGCCGGAATCGGCGGGGTGCTCGAACCGCTCCAGGCGAACCCGACGATCATCGAGGACAATTGCTTCATCGGCGCGCGTTCGGAAGTCGTCGAGGGCGTCGTCGTCGAGGAAGGCTCGGTGCTCGGTATGGGGGTTTTCATCACCGGAACGACCAAGATCGTCGATCGCTATACCGGCGAAACCTTCACCGGCCGCGTCCCCGCCTATTCGGTCGTCGTGGCGGGTTCGACGCCCAACCGCGAAACCGTCGATGGCGCGCAGGCACCCAGCCTTTATTGCGCGGTGATCATCAAGCGCGTCGACGAAAAAACCCGTTCCAAGACCAGCGTCAACGATCTGCTGCGGGGATAGCCTCTCCGGCTCTACTGCCCCAGCGCGCCCGATACCAGCGTTTCCGCGCGCTCGCCGGACCAGTCCATCCCGCCATAGACGCGGAACAGCTCGGCGCCGTCTGCGTCGTAGAGGATGGTTATCGGCAAGCTATCGCTTTCGAGCGCCGCAAGCATGGCATTGTCCTCGTCGAGCCAAGGTTCGAGATGACGGAAGCTGTTTTCCGCGAAAAAGGGCGCAACCACCGCAGAACCCTGGAAATCCTGGCTGACCGTCAGCACCTTGAGGCTGCCTTCCTGTCGTTCCGCGAGCGCATCGAGGGTCGGCATTTCGCGGATGCAAGGCGCGCACCAGGTTGCCCAGAGATTGACGAGTAGCGGCTGGCCCTGGAAATCGGAAAGGCGGATCTCCTGCCCCGCTTCGTTCGTAAAGGCGAGATCGGGAGCGGCCATCCCGCGATAGTCGATAACGACGCGGCCCATCGTCTCGGTACCCTCGAGGCTTGGCTGCCCGGAAACGCCGTCTTGCGGGGCATCGCGGCTTTCCCTATCGCAAGCCGCGAAGAGCAGCGCGGAGCCGAGGAGACAGGCGATTACTGGGCCGGATACAGGGCGCACGGATAACTCCAACCAGATGTGGGGCGGGCGCTTCGGCGAAGGCCCGGCTGCGGTGATGCGCGAGATAAATGCCTCGATCCCGTTCGACAAGCGATTGTGGCGACAGGATCTCGCCGCGAGCCGCGTCCATGTCGTGATGCTCGCCGCGCAGGGCATCATCAGCGGCGAGGATGCGCAGGCAATTGCCGACGGGCTCGAACAGGTCGGTGCCGAATATGAAAGAAGCGGGGTTCCCGAAGATCTCGATCTCGAAGACATCCATATGCATGTCGAGAGCCGGCTCGCCGAGCTGATCGGTCCGGTCGCCGGCAGGCTGCACACAGCGCGGTCGCGCAACGACCAGGTGGCGACCGATTTCAAACTCTGGGTGCGCGACGCGCTCGACGCGGTCGATGCCGGGCTCGCCGCGTTCCAGAAGGCGCTGGTCGCGCGCGCCGAGGAACAGGCCGATACGATCATGCCGGGTTTCACGCACTTGCAGTCCGCGCAGCCCGTGTCGCTGGGCCACCACCTGATGGCCTATTACGAGATGGCGAAACGCGATCGCAGCCGCTTCGCCGATGCGCGCGCGCGATTGAACCAATGCCCGCTCGGCAGCGCGGCGCTCGCCGGCACCGGCTTTCCGATCGACCGCGAGGCAACGGCGAACGCGCTGCATTTCGATGGTCCGACAGCGAACTCGCTCGACAGCGTGTCGGATCGCGATTTCGCGCTCGACTATCTGATGGCGGCAACCCAGTGCGCGCTGCATCTTTCGCGGCTCGCCGAGGAAATCGTCATCTGGGCCAGCCAGCCCTATGGTTTCGTGGCGCTGCCCGACGAATATTCGACCGGCAGCTCGATCATGCCGCAAAAGCGCAATCCCGATGCCGCCGAGCTCGTCCGCGGCCATTCCGGCCGAATCGCGGGCTGCATGACCGCGCTGGTGATGACGATGAAGGGCCTGCCGCTCGCCTATGCCAAGGACATGCAGGACGATAAGCCGCCGGTTTTCGAAGCGCACGATCTGCTCGCCCTTTCGATCGCCGCGATGACCGGAATGGTCGAGACCATGGGCTTTTCGGCCGGGCGGATGCGCACGCTCGCCGAAGCGGGCTTTTCGACGGCGACCGATCTTGCCGACTGGCTGGTGCGCGAGGCGAATGTGCCGTTCCGCGAGGCGCATCATATCGTCGGCAGCGCGGTGAAAATGGCCGAGGACAAGGGTATGATGCTGGCGCAACTTTCGCTGGCGGATTTCAAGGGCATCGATGAACGGATCGGTGAGGGCGTGTTCGGCGTACTCTCGGTCGAAGCATCGGTGGCGAGCCGGGCGAGCCATGGCGGTACCGCGCCCGATCAGGTCCGCGCCCGTATCGCCGAGGCGAAAGAATCGCTAGGATGATCCAGATGACGAAACCCGTCCTCTCCTCCGCGTTGCTCTTCGTGCCGATGCTCTGCCTGGCCGCGTGCGGCGGCCGCGAGCCGCTTCAGCCCGCCCAGGGGGAGAGTATGCCCGTCGCCCCGGCAATGGCGCTCGCGACGCCGACGACCGACGATCTGCTGGAGCCGACGACCCAGCAGCGGCCCGATCGCGTCGACGAACTGCTTCGCCGTTCGGAAGAACGCGAGGACGACCCCTTCGATCTGCCGCCGCCGGGCTAGGCCATGGACCATTTCGAAATCCGCGACGGCGCGATGTTCGCCGAAGACGTGCCGCTTGCGGTTATCGCCGAGGAGGTTGGCACCCCCGTTTATGTCTACTCGCGCGCGACGCTCGAGCGTCATGCCCGCGTCTTCCGTGAGGCGCTGTCCGGCCTGCCGCACATTCACATCGCATATGCGATCAAGGCCAATCCCAATCTTGCCGTGCTGCGGGTGCTGGCGCGAGAGGGCTTTGGCGGCGACATCGTCTCGATCGGCGAGATGAAGCGCGCGCTGGCGGCGGGCATGGCGGCGGTCGATATCGTCTTTTCGGGCGTCGGCAAAACCCGTGGCGAGCTGCGCGAAGCGCTCGATACCGGTATCGGCCAGTTCAACATCGAGCTGGAGGAGGAAGGCGTCGTCCTCGCCGAAATCGCGCGGGGCATGGGCAAGGCCGCAACCGCCGTGCTGCGCGTCAACCCGGACGTCGACGCTGGTACGCACGCCAAGATCTCGACAGGCAAGTCGGAAAACAAGTTCGGCGTGCCGATCGACCAGGCGCCGGGCATCTTCGCGCGGCTCGCGGCGCTGGACGGGCTCGCGATGCGGGGTCTCGCCCTTCACATCGGCAGCCAGATCTTCGACCTCGGGCCCATCGAGAGGGCCTATGCCAAGGTCGGCGCGCTCGTCATGGATCTGCGCGCGGCGGGCTTCGAAATAGATCGCGTCGATCTCGGCGGCGGCCTCGGCGTGCCTTATAAACGGGGCAAAGTGCCGCCGTCGCCTGCCGTTTATGGCGAGATGGTCGCGCGGGCGACGAAAGGCTGGGACGTCACGCTCATGTTCGAGCCCGGACGCGTCATCGCCGGCAATGCCGGTATCCTGCTGACGCGCGTCATTTGGGTGAAGCCGGGCGTCCTGCGCCCCTATGTCATCGTCGACGCGGCGATGAATGACCTCGCCCGCCCGGCCATGTACGACGCCTGGCATGATTTCGAAGCCGTAAAGCCGACCGGCGAGCGCATGGTTGCCAATATCGCCGGCCCGGTCTGCGAGAGCGGCGATACCTTCGCCATGGGGCGCGGGATCGACGCGGTGAAGGCCGGCGACCTTGCCGTCTTCCGGACCGCCGGTGCCTATGGCGCGACCATGGCCAGCACCTATAACAGCCGCGCGCTGGTGCCCGAGGTGATGGTCGATGGAGACAAATTCGCGATCGTCGCCGAACGGGTCATGCCCGAAGCGCTGATCGCCGCCGAGCACGTACCGGATTTTTTGAAGGATTGAATTTTTCGCTGCTCGGCGCAAATCGAATTTCGAAGGGAAATCGCATGAAGCCCGTCCGCAAAGCCGTTTTTCCCGTGGGGGGGCTTGGTACCCGGTTTCTTCCGGCGACCAAGGCGATCCCGAAGGAGATGCTGCCGGTCGTCGACAGGCCGCTGATCCAATATGCGGTGGACGAGGCGCGCGAGGCGGGGATCGAGGAGATGATCTTCGTCACCGGGCGCGGCAAATCGGCGATCGAGGACCATTTCGACATCGCCTATGAGCTGGAAACGACAATGGCCGAGCGCGGCAAGGATAGCGGCGCTATTGCCGGCACCCGCTTCGAGCCGGGCAATGTCGCTTATGTCCGCCAGCAGGAGCCGCTCGGCCTCGGTCATGCGATCTGGTGCGCACGGCATTTCGTGGCCGACGAGCCCTTCGCGATCTTCCTTGCCGACGAGCTGATGGTGGGCGAGCCCGGCTGCATGAAGCAGATGGTCGAAGCCTATGAGAAGACCGGCGGCAATATCGTGTGCGGCTATGAAGTTCCCGAGAACCAGACCCAGAATTACGGCATCGTCGATCCGGGGGAGGAGAATGGCGCGCTTGTCGAGGTGAAGGGGCTGGTGGAAAAGCCTGCGCCCGGCACCGCGCCTTCCAACCTGATGATCCCGGGCCGTTATATCCTCCAGCCCGAGGTGATGCGCGTGCTTGAGGACCAGGAAGAAGGCGCGGGCGGCGAGATCCAGCTGACCGACGCGATGGCGAAGATGATCGGTACCCAGCCTTTCCACGCCTTCCGCTTCGCCGGCCGCCGGTTCGATTGCGGCTCCAAGGCCGGCTTCATTACCGCCAATATCGCCCTCGCCCTCGATCATCCCGATATCGCCGACGATGTGCGGGCGTTTATCGCGACGCTTTAGGCGCGGCCAAGGGCTTGCTATAGACACACCATGCAAACGCTTCCTCTCTTCTTCCGGCTGACCGGAAAATCCGTCATTCTGCTCGGCACGGGCGAGGCCGCCGTGGCGAAAGCCCGGCTGCTCGAACGCGCCGGCGCCGAAATCGTCGATGAAACCGCCGAGGCCGTGCTCGCCATTGTGGCAATCGAGGACGATGCCGAGGCGCAGGCCGCAGTCGAGCGGCTGAAGGCGCGCGGCATTCTTGTCAACGCGGTGGACCGGCCCGATCTGTGCGACTTCATGGTTCCCGCCATCGTCGATCGCGATCCGGTGATCGTCGCCATCGGCACCGGCGGCGCGTCTGCGGGGCTTGCCAAGGCGCTCCGCCAGCGCTTCGAACAATTGCTACCCGCCCGGCTCGGCGCGCTCGCCCGGCGGCTCAAGGACAAGAAGGAAGCGATGCGCGAACGCTGGCCCGATGGCGCGGTGCGCCGTCTCGCGATCGACGAGGCGCTGTCCGAAGGCGGGCGGCTCGATCCGCTCGCGCCGCATCCGCCGGTCGATGTCGACGAATGGGTCGTCGAAGGCGGCTCGGGTCCGTCGCGCCACGACCAGTTCGAAATCGTCCAGCTGCGTTCGGCAGACCCGCACGATCTCACCATCGGCGAAATGCTGCTGCTGGGCCGCGCGGATCGAATCTTCCTGGCGCCCGGTGTCCCCGAATCGATCGCCAACCGCGCCCGCGCCGATGCCGAACGGATCAGGGCGTCGGGCCTCCCCGACAATCCCGGCCCCGGCCTTTCGGTCTATATAACCGTTTCGCCCGTCGGGTGACGGGGCGGGCGCCGCGGCACCCTATTCCTCCAGTTCGATGTCCCAATAGAGCCAGTCGTGCCAGCTTTCGTGGAGATAGTTGGGCGGGAACAGCTTGCCGTGCTGCTGCAATTGCCAAGTGGTCGGGCGGACCGGCGTGACGGCGAGCTGCATGCGTGCCTGTTTCGGCGTCCGCCCGCCCTTTTTGAGATTGCAGGGCGCGCAGGCGGTGGCGACATTCTGCCAGCTGGTCTTGCCGCCCAGCCGCCGCGGCACGACATGATCGAAGGTCAGTTCCTTCGGGCTGCCGCAATATTGGCAGGAAAAGCGATCGCGCAGGAACAGGTTGAACCGGGTGAAGGCCGGATGTTCGGAAGGCCGCACATATTGCTTGAGCGCGATCACGCTCGGGATCTTCATCGTCAGTGATGCCGAATGGACTTCGCGCTCATAGCTTTCGACGACATTGATGCGATCGAGGAAGAAGGCCTTGATCGCGGTCTGCCAGGGCCACAGGCTAAGCGGGTAATAGGATAGCGGCGTATAATCGGCGTTGAGGACCAAGGCCGGGCAGCTATCGGGATGCCGGATAAGATCGGGGTGGTACATGAACCGAAAACGCCTCCAGTTTCGCGGATTCCCGCAAAACCTGGCACTCCCCGGCCTGTCGCACTCAGGACGAAAGAGCCCGGGTTCCGGGTCTCCTCCTGTCGCCACGCCCATAGACAGATTAACGTGACGCGATGATGACAACACCAGTAGCGACTCGTGGTCAAGGGCCGTTTTCAGGATTTTACCGATGAGCGAGTCTGTCACAACCCGTTTTGCGCCGAGCCCGACCGGGCGGCTCCACCTCGGCCACGCCTATTCGGCGATCCGTGCGCATGGTCTTGCACGGACAAAAAGCGGACGTTTCCTGCTGCGTTTCGAGGATATCGACCCCGGCCGGGTGCGCGAGGATTATTATGGGGAAATCGAGGAAGATCTCGCCTGGCTGGGCATAGATTGGGACGGCGCGCCCGTTCGCCAGTCCCGCCGTATTGCGCAGTATGAGGGCGCGCTCGAAACGCTCAAAATGCGGGGGCTCGTCTATCCCTGTTTCTGCACGCGCAAGGAGATTGCGGCCGAGATCGCTGCGAGCGCCTCCGCACCGCACCCCCGCGTGCCAAGCGGCCCGGACAGCGCGCTCTATCCTGGAACTTGCCGACATCTGAGCGAGGCCGAACGCCAGCGGCGGATGGGGCGCGAACCTCATGCCTGGCGCATCGCGATGGGCGAAGCGGCGGCGCTGGCCGGCTCGCTCGACTGGGAAGACGAGGAGGCGGGGCGGATTGTGGCGACGCCCGAAATCCATGGCGATGTCGTGCTTGCGCGCAAGGATGCGCCGACCTCCTATCACCTCGCCGTCACCGTCGACGATGCGGCGCAGGGGATCACCGATGTGGTGCGCGGCGAGGATCTGTTCGACGCGACCCATGTCCACCGCCTGCTGCAGGCGCTTCTCGGCCTGCCGGTACCGCGCTATCATCACCATAGGCTGATCGTCGACGAGAAGGGGCAGCGGCTCGCCAAGCGCGACGATGCCCGCTCGCTCCGGGTACTGCGCGAAGGCGGGACGGATCCTGCGGAATTATGCGAGGCGTTGCGAGCCGGTCGGCTCGGCGACTATGGGTTGTAGCGCGCCAGGCTGATACGCGGCGTGGCCGGATCGACCCGGCGCTTTCAGGAGCGAAGTCCATGGCTACGGGGGGAATCGGCGCTTTCGCGACTGCAAGAGGCTGTTCTATCGATTCTCGCTACCCGCTGCTCGATATCGCACTGCCCGATGCGGTCGCGGCTGCGCCGGGTAGTTGTCTGTGGCCGAACGCCGCGTCGTATACGGGTTCGCGCGCGATCATTTTCGCGGAAATGGCGCGATCATCGATGGCGGGAGCTTTTTCGGGTCTTCGGTCGTGGCCGAAGGGCAGGGTCTGCTCGACAACATGCATGTCGATATACAGCAATGCATGACGGCCTGGCCCGGCCGGAAGGCGATCCACGCTTATGAACTCGGCTATCTCCCCGCACCGAAAAGCCCGACGGCGGATCTCGACCGCCAGTTCGGCGGAACCCGGTACCGGATGGGCGATTCCTTCGTGCCGATCCTGGAGGCCGCGATCGCGCCCTACGCGGATCTGGTCGATCTGACGATCGGTGATCTCAACGAACAGCAATGGCCGGACTGCCCGATCGAGCTGTGCTTCATCGACGTGTGCTTCATCGACGTGTGCAAGACGGCCCGGCTCAACGCCCATGCTTCGCGGCAATTCTTTCCGCACCTGATCCCGAACGGATCGGTGCTTATCAATCAAGATTTCTTCTTCTACCGACTTCCCTTCATCAAGGTGACGATGGGTTATCTCGCAGACTATTTCGAATGGGTCGGGCGCGCGCACAGCAGTTCGATCTATCGCTGCATCAAGCCCGTGCCCGCGGACGTCGCCGCCTATGATCCCTATCTTGCGCGCGACCCGAAATGCCTCGAATATCATGCGATGCATCCCCGCGAAGGGCTGGATGCGATGGCGATGTTCGTGATGGAGCTTTCGGAGGCCTATCTGCGCGCGCTGCTTGACCGGAAGGACGAAGCGCTGGACCAGTGCCGGGCGCTCCAAGGCAAATATGCAGATGTCATCGCGGCCAGCCGCGAAGGGGCGTTGAAGTATCAGGAAAAGCACGGCGGAAGACTGCGCGACGCAACCTTGCGGCTTGAGCGCGCGCAGCGGCAGATTGCCAACGACCTCGTTAAACGCATCATGTAAAATCCACAGCCTCGCAGCCTCATACCGCAGGTGAGATTCGGTTTGTAATTGTCCCGCCGCGCCCTACATTGCGGGGATGCAGATACTCCTCATCATCCTGCTCGTTGCCGCGATGGCGGCGACCGTGTTCTTCCTGATCCGCGGTATCGTCCAGTTTCTGAAGACCACCGAAGAGGATCTGTTGGGCGATGGACCCAACCGCTCCGGCCAGCTCCAGAACAAGGCGATGCAGGGGCGCATCGCGATGCAGGCGATCGCGGTTGTGATCGTGGTGCTGCTTCTGCTCCTGATGGGGCGGTGATTTTGCCGGCGCCGCGCCAGAGCGCAGCGAAGGCCTGAATATCATGGTCAAGCTCAACAAGATCTACACGCGTACCGGGGACGGGGGAGAGACCGGTCTCGTGGATGGCTCGCGCGTGTCCAAGGCCGATCCGCGGATGGCGGCGATCGGCGATGTCGACGAAGCGAACAGTGCCATCGGCGTCGCGCTGGCCGACATCGCGGACGAGAGCGTTTGCGCGATGCTGGGCCGCATTCAGAACGAGTTATTCGATCTCGGGGCCGATCTTGCGACGCCCGCCGGAGACGGGGAAAGCGATTTCGAACCTTCCGAGATGGTCCTGCGAATCACCGGCGATCAGGTCGCCCGGCTGGAAAGTGAAATCGATGCGATGAATGAGCGGCTGGCGCCGTTGACGAGCTTCATCCTGCCCGGCGGCGACAAGGGCGCAGCGGCGATCATGCTGGCCCGCGCGATCATGAGACGGGCCGAACGCTCGGCGGTTGCGGCGGCAGGCGGCATGGCCCTCAATCCGCGGGCGCTCGCCTATATCAACCGCCTTTCCGACCATCTTTTCGTCCTCGCCCGCGTGATCAACGCGCGTGCCGGCGGCGACATATTGTGGGAACCGGGCGCGACGCGCTGAGCCGCTCGCCGAAGGGGCATTTGCGAATCAGAATGTTCGTGTTATGTTCTTTCGTGTAACCGGCGAATAGAATTGCGCGAACGCATTCTTGTTTATCGCGCCAGACAGTGGAAGCCGAAAACTTTTCGGCGCTGCCGGTTGACCCCGCCGGCCCGGATGAGGATGCTTAGGAGCTATTCATGGCAACACGCGCAAAACCCCACCTCATTCCTACCTGCTCCGGCGACGGGCTGGCCGGCCGCTTTGCCGAAGTGCGCGGGCTGACCGGCGCGCTTGCGACGCCGCTTTCCGATGCGGACGCGACGGCCCAGTCGATGACCGACGCCTCGCCCGCCAAATGGCATCTCGCCCACGCCAGCTGGTTTTTCGAAACCTTCGTGCTGCGCGATCATGTCGAGGGCTATGACCTGTTCAACGCCGACTGGCCGTTCCTCTTCAACAGCTATTATGAGGCCGAGGGCGAACGCCATGCCCGCACCAGGCGCGGGATGATCACCCGGCCCTCGCTCGATGAAGTGCTGGCCTATCGCCGCCATGTCGACGAGGCGCTGATAGCGGCGCTGCCCGATCTGGACGCCCGCGCGCGCGAACTCACCGAGCTCGGCCTCCATCACGAGCAGCAGCATCAGGAGCTGCTGCTGATGGATATCCAGCATCTCTTCGCCGAAAATCCGCTCGAACCGGCAGTGTTCGATCCGGCTTGCGCCGGGCCGGGGAAAGCGCCCGGCCCGATTCAATGGGTGGAAGGCCGGGTCGGCGAGACCGCGATCGGATCAAACGGACTCCGGGGCGGCCCGGAAAGCGGGGGCTCCTTCGCCTTCGATTGCGAGGGCCCGCTCCACAAAATCTATCTCAACCCGCATGCGCTCGCCGACCGGTTGATCACCAATGGCGAGTGGATCGAGTTTATCGAAGCCGGCGGCTATCGCAGCCATGAAAACTGGCTGATGGAAGGCTGGGCCTGGATTCGGGAGAACCGGGTCGAGGCCCCGCTCTACTGGCGCAAGGAACCGAACGGGCGCTGGTACCGCTTCGGCCTTGCCGGCAGGCAACCGATCGATCTCTCGGCGCCGGTCTGTCACATCAGCTATTATGAAGCCGACGCCTATGCCAACTGGACCGGCTTTCGCCTGCCAACCGAAGGCGAATGGGAAAATGCCGCGCGCGATCTCGATCCCGCGCAGGGCAATCAGCTCGATGGCGCTGGCGAGGCGCGCCCGCACCCGGCCAGCGCATCGGGCGATGGTCTCAAGCAGATGTTCGGCGATTGCTGGGAATGGACGGCGAGTGCCTATTTACCGCATCCGGGCTTCCGCGCCGCCGAAGGGGCGGTTGGCGAATATAATGGCAAATTCATGGTCGGCCAATATGTGCTGAAGGGCTCCTGCTGCGTGACGCCGCGCGGCCACAGCCGGGCCAGCTACCGCAATTTCTTCTACCCCTATATGCGCTGGCAGTTCGCCGGGCTCAGACTGGCAAGAGACCTCTGATATGGCGACAATCGACATCGATGCGGGCGTCGACCCTGCCTTCCGCGAGGCCGTGCTCGATGGGCTGAGAATGGAACGCCGCGCGATCGGCGCGCGATGGCTTTACGATCTCAAGGGGTCGGAGCTGTTCGAGGATATCACCGATCTGCCCGAATATTATCCGACCCGTACCGAGCGTGGTCTGCTGGACGCCTATTCCGGCGAGGCCGGCGTGGTGATGGGCGCGGGGCGCGCGGTGATCGAGTTTGGATCGGGCTCTTCGGCCAAGACGCCGTTGCTGCTCAGGCAGATCGATCCCGCGGCCTATGTCCCGATCGATATTTCCGGGGAGTTCCTGCGCGATTCGGCCGAAAGCCTCAGCGCCGATTTTCCCGATCTCCCGGTCTATCCGGTCGAGGCCGATTTCACCCACAAGGTGGCACTGCCCGAAGCCGTGGCCGCTATGCCCAAGCTCGGTTTTTTCCCGGGCTCGACGATCGGCAATATGGTGCCGCCGATCGCTGTCGATTTCCTGCGGGCGATGAAGGAGACGCTCGGCGTTGGCGCGATGCTTCTCATCGGGATGGACCGGGTGAAGGGTGAAGACATACTTGTTCCCGCCTATGACGATGCAGCCGGGGTGACAGCGGCGTTTAACCTTAACCTGCTGACCCGCATCAACCGTGAACTCGACGGCACGATCCCCGAAGACGCTTTCCGGCACCGGGCCATATGGAACGACCCGCTGGCGCGCATTGAAATGCATATCGAAGCGCTGCGCGATGTCGAATTCACGGTCGAGGGCGAACCGTTCACGATGGCGAAGAGCGAAACCATCCATACAGAGAACAGCCACAAATACGGGCCGCGCGATGCGCGCATCCTGCTGCGCGCCGGTGGCTGGACGATGATCCGCGAATGGCAAGATCCGAAGGATCAGTTCGCGTTGATCCTTGCCGAAGCGCAGCCAGAGGTAACCGCGCCTTAGAAGCGATCAGGGTTCGATGAAGCTCACATTGGCGCGGTAGACGGTGATCCAGTGCATCGAGCCGCGGCAGCTGTTCATCACGCGCTGCTCGATCAGGCGGAACATCGTCCCGTCCCAGACGAAGCGCTGTGACGTGCCGCAATCGCCGATCCCCCGGCCCTTGGTATAGGTGCCCAGCGCCCCGCCCTCCCACCAGGCGTTGACGAGCAGGGCCGGCGAAATATCCTCGCCCCAGCTGACCGGCGCGTCGAATTCCGCGGGCCGCAGCTCGCCGTCCTGCCGGACGAACGCGAAATCGCTGAAATTATAGGCACCCGCGCCGCAGGAAATCAGGATTAGCTCGGTATCGTGCGAGACGCGATAGGCGTCGTTGCGGCGGGGGTTGTCGGCGTCCTCGAAACAGTCCTGCTCCTCGCGGATTGTCTGCGCGGCCTCGGTCGACAGCGGCCCGGCCGGTCCTTCTTCCGATCCCGGCTCGGGCATCGCCGCGATCTCCGGAATCGAGGGTGCGGGCGCGACGCGGCTTTCGGGTTCGTCGCCGACCGCGACCGAGGCGGTCACCGTGCCTGCCCGGCCCTGCCGGTCTTCGACAAACAGCAACGCCGCATGGGAGCCTGCCAGGGAGATCGCGCCTAGCGTATGGCCCTCGGCGTCGAACAATTCGGCGCTCGATCCTTGGGCTATCCGCCAGACGAGGTTCTGGACGATGTCGGGGTCGAAATGATGAAGCTCGCCGCCCGGCGAGGCGGTCGCTATGGCGACCGGTTCGCCGTCGATACGCAACATGATCCTGTCGCCGACCGCCTCTTCGAACATCCGGATCGCCGCGCGGTAATAGCCGTGCGGCCCCGCGCCGCGCTGCACGGTCAGCGATCCCGTCGCCATGCCGGTCAGATCCTCGGGATCGAGCGACAGCGCTTCGCAGGCCAGGCCGTTGTCGCAGCCCACGGCCCAATCGCCGAAGATGCGCTGCTCGCCGATCGCAGCATCGGGTGCGGCAGCTATTGCCGCGGCAAGGGCGAGAATGGCCAATGTCATGCCGACCAGTCTAGCCGAGCGTCATGGAGGGCGGTAGTGATCTTGGTCACACCGCAGAAAATCCCAGAAGGAAGAATCATGCAGTCAGTCGGCGTTATCGGAGCGGGTCAGATGGGCGCGGGCATCGCGCAGGTATCGGCGCAGGCCGGCTATCACGTCTTCCTTTCCGATGTCAGTATCGACCTTGCCGAACAGGCGAAGGCAGGGATAGGGAGGCAGCTCACAAAACTTGTCGACAAGGACAAGCTCGAAGCCCAGGCGCGCGACGTGGCGCTCGAACGGATCGAGCCGGTTGCCGATCTCGCACCGATGGCGAGCGCGGGCCTGGTGATAGAGGCGGCGACCGAGCGCGAGGACATCAAGCGGCAGATCTTCGAGGCTATCGGCAAGATCCTCGGTCACAAGGCGGTGCTGGCATCGAATACCTCGTCGATATCGATCACCCGGCTGGCACAGGCTTCGCCCGATCCACAGCGCTTTATCGGCGTCCACTTCTTCAACCCCGTGCCGATCATGGGCCTGATCGAGGTGATCCGCGGCCTTGCCACGGTGGACGCGACGGTGAAGATCGTCGAGGATTATGCGACCGCGCTCGGCAAGCAGACGGTCCATGCCAATGATGCGCCGGGTTTCATCGTCAACCGCGTGCTGCTGCCGATGCTCAACGAGGCGTGTTTTGCGCTGGGCGAGGGGGTGGCCAATGTCGTCGACATCGACGCCGCCTGCCAGCTTGGCCTCAATCATCCGATGGGGCCGCTGACACTTGCGGATTTTATCGGGCTCGACACCTGCCTGCATATCTGCAGCGTGCTTTATTCGGGCACCGGCGATCCCAAATTCCGCCCGGCGCCGCTGCTCGTCAAATATGTCGAGGCCGGCTGGCTGGGCCGCAAAACCGGCAAGGGATTCTACGATTATTCGGGCGACACGCCCGTCCCGACGCGGTGAGGGCCAGCGAGGATCGGCAAACCCTGGCCTTTTATGAGGCCGAAGCGCCGGTCTATGCGACGAGCGGGACGCAAGGCGCCAGTGGCCACCTTCACGCTTTCCTCGAAGCGCTGCCGGCCGGCGCGCGAATCCTGGAATTGGGGTGCGGTAGCGGACGCGATGCCGAGGCGATGATTTCCGCCGGTTTTGATGTCGATGCGACCGATGGCTCGCCCGCCCTCGCCGTCGAAGCCGAAAAGCGGCTCGGACGTCCCGTCCGCGTGTTGCGCTTCTCGCAGATTGTGGCGGTATCCGAATATCGCGGAGTCTGGGCCAATGCCTGCCTGCTCCATGTGCCGCGTCAAGGCCTGGGCGCGGTTCTAGCGCGAATACACCGGGCGTTGGTGCCGGGCGGCCTGTTCGGCGCCAGCTACAAAGCCGGCACAAAGGAGGGACGCGACTGCTTTGGGCGCTATTTCAACTATCCCGATGAACAATGGGTGCGCGCGAGCTATGGGCAAGCGGCGGATTGGGCGGAGTTGACCGTGGAGCGCCGGGTTGGCAGCGGCTATGACGGCGTCGTGACGGACTGGCTGGACGTGGCGGCGGTTGGATAAGGAGAACAGGATGTCCGCACAGATTCGCGATTTCGAGGTCGCCGTTTCGGAAGCGGCGCTCGACGATCTCAAGGCGCGGCTTTCGGCGACGCGCTTCCCGGAAGCCGAGACCGTCGAGGATTGGGACCAGGGCACCCCGCTCGCCTATGTTCGCGAGCTCGCGGACTATTGGCGCGAACGCTATGACTGGCGCCGCTGCGAGGCAGCTCTCAATGCGCTGCCCAACTACATGATCGAGATCGACGGGCTCGACATCCACTTCCTCCATATCCGCTCGCCGCACACCTATGCCCGTCCGCTCATCATGACGCACGGTTGGCCGGGTTCGGTGCTGGAATTCATGGATGTGATCGGGCCGCTGACCGATCCTGCGGCCCATGGCGGCGACCCGGCCGATGCGTTTCATCTCATATTGCCCTCGCTGCCCGGCTACGGCTTTTCGGGAAAGCCGGCGGCGCCGGGCTGGGGCGTCGAGAAGATTGCCGGGGCGTGGCATGAACTGATGGCCGCGCTTGGCTATGGCCATTGGTATGCGCAGGGCGGCGACTGGGGATCGGCGGTCACCGCGACGATCGGAGCGCAGGATCTAGGCGGTTGCAAGGGCATTCACGTCAACATGATCTTCACGCCGCCGCCGCCCGAGGTGCTCAAGGCGCCGACCGACGAGGAGCAGGCCGGTCTCGCCCGGCTCGGCCGGTACCGGGAAAAGGATAATGGCTATTCGACGCAGCAGGCGACGCGTCCGCAGACGCTCGGCTATGGCCTGGCCGATTCGCCGGTCGGCCAGATGGCCTGGATCATCGAGAAGTTCCGCAACTGGTCGGACTGCGGGGAGGAGAATGGCGGACATCCCGAAAATGTCTTTTCGCGTGATCGCCTGCTCGACAATGTCACGCTCTACTGGCTGACCAATTCGGGGGCGTCATCGGCGCGGCTTTACTGGCAGAGCTTCCGCAACCGCGACATGTCGCCGGTGCATCTTCCGATGGGCGGCAGCGTCTTTCCGATGGACATCTTCGCGCCATCGCGCCGCTGGGCCGAATCAGTGTTCAAGACCATAACCTATTGGAACCGGCTGGAACGCGGTGGCCATTTCGCGGCGATGGAGCGGCCACAGGTCTTTGTCAACGAACTGCGTCACGCGTTCCGCGCGATGGCGCTATAGGCGCCGGATCGCCAGCGATGCTTTACTTTGCCGCCCCGCCTCGCCCATAGGCTTTTCCCCGATGACAGAGAACCACGCCCCCGATCCCGCGAAGCTCGCCAAGGCCGAAACGCTCGTCGAGGCGCTGCCCTATATGCAGCGCTTTTCCGGCAAGACCTTCGTCGTCAAATATGGCGGCCATGCGATGGGCGATGCCAAGGCCGCGCGCGATTTCGCCGAGGATATCGTGCTGCTGAAGGCGGTCGGCATCAACCCGATCGTCGTCCATGGCGGCGGGCCGCAAATCGGCGCGATGCTGAAAAAACTCGGCGTCGAGAGCGAGTTTGTCGACGGATTGCGCGTCACCGATGCCGAAACGGCGAAGGTCGCCGAGATGGTGCTCTCCGGCGGGATCAACAAGGAACTGGTCAGCTGGATCGGCCAAGCCGGCGGCCGGGCGGTCGGCATATCGGGCAAGGACGGCGGCTTCGTCCGCGCGACCAAGGTCCGGCGCACGGTCCGCGATCCGGAAAGCAATATCGAGCAGGCGGTCGATCTCGGCTTTGTCGGCGAACCGGCAGCGGTCGACCGGACCGTGCTCGACACGCTTTCGGAGGCCGGGATGATCCCGGTTGTCGCGCCCATCGGCATCGACGGCGAGGGTCACACCTACAATATCAACGCCGATACCATGGCCGGCGCGGTGGCGAGCGCGATGAACGCGGCGCGCCTGTTTCTGCTGACCGACGTTCCCGGGGTGCTGGATAAAGGCGGCGCGCTGCTCACCGATCTCTCTCCCGACACGATCGGGCAACTCAGCGCCGATGGCACGGTTTCCGGCGGCATGATCCCCAAGCTCGAAACCTGCGTGAAGGCGGTCGAGGGCGGGGTCGAGGCCGCAGTCATCCTCGATGGGCGTATCCCGCATTCGATGCTGCTCGAAATCTTCACCCGCCAGGGCGCGGGCACCATGGTGCGCGCACTCTAACCGGTTTTCGACAGATGGGGATTTTCCCCGGGTGTGTGTTGAACCCCCGCCGCCCAACCGCTAGATGCGGGCTTCATTTCGATCGGGACGCGTCGCATGTCTAATATCGCTCATACGCTTTTGAGCATCGCCGGTTTCGCGGTCTGGGCGCTGATCATCGTGATGATCGTGCAGATCATATTCAGCTGGCTGGTCGCGTTCAACGTGATCAACACCTATAATAACGGCGTCCGCCAGTTCCTCTATTGGCTGGACCGGATCACCGAGCCTTTCTACCGCCCGGTGCGCAGCTTCATGCCGGATTTCGGCGGGCTCGATTTTTCGCCGATGGTTATTCTCATCGTCCTGAACCTGCTGCTGCAGCTGATTTACAATCTGCAGCAGCAAGCCGTGATGATGTAGCCCCTCCCCTAAAAAGGAACGAAACGCATGACTGCCGACATCATCGACGGCAAGGCCTTTGCCGCCGGGTTGCGTGAGAGAATCGCCGAAGCCGTTCCGGTTTTTGTCGAAGCCGCGGGCCGCAAGCCCGGGCTCGCCGTCGTGCTGGTCGGCGAGGATCCGGCGAGCCAGGTCTATGTCGGGTCCAAAGGCAAGGCGACGGTCGCTGCGGGCATGAACAGTTTCGAGCACAAGCTGCCCGAAACCGCGATCCAGGAAGAGCTGATCGCGATGATCGAGCAATTGAACGCCGACGACGGCGTCGATGGTATCCTCGTGCAGCTGCCGCTGCCCGACGGGATGGACGACAAGGCGGTGATCGCGGCGATCGATCCGGCCAAGGATGTCGACGGCTTCCACGTCGTCAACGCCGGCAAGCTCGCCGTCGGCGAGGACGCGCTGGTGCCCTGCACGCCGCTCGGCTGCCTGATGCTGCTGAAAGATGCGCTCGGCGATCTTTCGGGGATGGATGCGGTCGTCGTCGGCCGCTCGAACATCGTCGGCAAGCCGATGGCGCAGCTGCTGCTTGGCGAGAATTGCACGGTCACCCTGGCGCATAGCCGCACGAAAGACCTGCCCGGCGTCGTCCGCCGCGCCGATATCGTTGTCGCCGCCGTCGGGCGCGCCGAGATGGTCAAGGGCGACTGGCTGAAGGACGGGGCGACCGTCATTGATGTCGGCATCAACAGGCTGGCACCGACCGAAGAAGGCAAGAAGGGTCGGCTCGTCGGCGATGTCGCCTATGAAGAGGCGCTCGATCATGTGAAGGCGATCACCCCGGTGCCCGGCGGTGTCGGCCCGATGACGATCGCCGTTCTCCTCCGAAACACGCTCGTCGCCGCGCATGCGCGTGCGGGCCTCGCACCGCCCAGAGACCTATGATCGAACTGTACGTCTCGGCGCTGATCACCTTCTTCGTGGTCATCGATCCGCCGGGATGTGCGCCGATCTTCGCAAGCTTGACGACTGGCGCGACCCCGACCGAGCGCCGGGTGATGGCCATCCGTTCGGTCGTCATCGCGACGTGCGTTTTGCTGTTCTTCGCGCTGCTCGGTGAGCAATTGCTCGGCGCGCTCGGCGTCAGCCTCGATGCCTTCCGCATCGCCGGCGGCATCATGCTGTTCCTCATCGCCTTCGACATGGTCTTCGAACGCCGCACCCAGCGGCGCGAGGACCGGGCGCAGAAAATCATGGATACGCCCGAGGTCGAGGACATCTCGGCCTTCCCGATGGCGATGCCGATGATCGCCGGGCCGGGCACCATTGCTTCGGTCATGCTGCTGGAAGCACGCAGCAGCGGGATCGAGCAATCGCTCGTCGTGCTGGCGGCGATGGGTACGATCCTGCTGCTGACGCTCATCGCGCTGCTCGGCGCGGGGGCGATGATGAAATTCCTCGGCGACCGTATCGAGGCGGTGATCACCCGGCTGCTCGGCGTGATTCTCGGCGCGCTGGCCGTGCAGTTCGTGATCAATGGCCTGAACGGCGCGTTCGGGCTCGGCGCCTAGCGGACGACCCGCCACAGTTTGAAGGGCGAATTTCCGGGCAGCGATACGGCCTCCAGCCATGCCGGGCTCTCGCCCGTGCTCAGCCGGTAGAAGATGCTCGCCTCGTCCTCCTCGCCGTACAGCCAGTCGCCGCCCATATCGGGGCAGATCAGCACATAACCGACCCCGTAGCGCTCGATCGTTTCGCGCATCCGCGCCTCGTCCCCGCGAAAGGCGTGGAACACGTCCAGCATTGCCTCGCCATTGCGGTGATAGGGGCCGGCAATGGCGCTGTGCGGCGTCATCACGATCAGCCGCGGGCCGAAATCGATCTGGGTGAGCATCGTCGATGCGGGGAGCGCTGCGATGGGCGCCAGCGCTTCGCGCGAGGCACAGGCCGGCGCTTCTTCGCCGGCAGCCGCTTGCGTCTCGTCCTCGCCGGGCGGTTCGGGGAAGAGCGCGATCGGGATCACCGCATAGAGCCCGGTCATCAGCGCGATCGCCGCGACCGATCCGAAAACGCGGACCAGCATCTGCTGCGAAGCGCGGAAGCGGGGAAGCAGCCAGCCGCCGAGCACCGCCGCGCCGGGTATGGCGAGCAGCTGGGCCGCGGGCGCGGTGCGAACCTGCCAGAAAAGGAGCGCCACGCTTGCCAGCGCCATGGCTGTGAGCGCGAGCCAGGGAAGCCATTTTTCCGGCGCCCTGCGCGCGCCGATCAGCGCGATGGTATAGCCGACAAGACCCGACAGAGGCAGCGAGACGATGAGCAGCGCCTTGCGCCAGCCCTGCCGGTAAATAGGCCGCGCTTCCTGAACATTGTCGAGCCAGAGCGACTGAAGTTCGGGACCCACGCCTTCGGGTCGGCCGAGGCACTGCGGCCAGAGCAGGGCGAAGCCGATGGCGAGGATGGCTCCGGCTGCTGAGGCGAGCGCAAAGCGGATGCGCCAATTCTCCGTGCGCAGCAGAGAGAGCAGCACCAGTGCGCCGCCCGCCGCGGCCACCGCCGACAGCCAGACCGGCGAAAGCGCATCGCATACCGGAGCGCGGTTCGCTTCGGAGGCGAAGAGCGCAAAGCCGAGCGCCGAACCGCCGCCGAGCGCCGCGCCATAACCGGCGATGCGCGGCGCGCGTGTGTGGTCGTGGATCCAGAACAATCCCGTCGCGGCGCCGACCAGCGCGAGGAAGGCGAGCATTTCGAGGCCGATGGTCAGCGAGAGCGCGGTGGCAAGGCCGCTCGTTATCCCGCCGCGCGCCGGCTTGGGATCGGCTATTCCCGCGACGGCGAGCGCGAGCAGGGCAAGCTGCCAGCCATGATGGTCGATCCGCAGCGGCATCCACATCGGCATCAATATGCCCGCGCACAGGGTCGCGAGCAGCGCCAGCATCCAGGCGATCGGCGCGATCAGCCGCCGTGCGGTGAGCGCGATAGCGACAAGGCCGACGGCAAACGGGATCAGCGGCGCCAGCCCCACCGCCCAGCGTTCGGCCGCGTCATGGCCGAGCAGCGGCTCGAGCAGCAGGATCAGCCCGGCGATCGGCAGGTCGGGCAGATGCGACCAGTGGATATCCGCGCCAAGGGGCGGCGCGAGGCGATATTGCGTGAGATCGAACCAGGGCTGGCCGCCAAGCATGGCGCGTACCTGGGCGAGGCGCAGATTGTCGTCGGTATCGCCGAGCGCCAGCGCCTCGATGCCCGGCAGCCGCGCGGCGATCATCACGCCGGCAATCAGCAGCCAGACCGCCAAGGTGCAGAGAACCCAGCGGTCGTTGAGCCAGCGATTGTCCTTGAGGTCGATATCCTGTTCGCCCATCCGCGCCTTGCCCGTTTCCCTGCCTATTCCTGCGTCCGGCATTACATTCCGGCCGTCCTAGCCAAGAAAGATTAACCATCTTGTCTTAATCGCTATGTCAGCAATGATGAAAGCCATGGTTTCCTCCAGCGATCTTCGCCGCCAGCTTGTGCGCTACGCGATCAGCGGCGGTGCGCTCACCCTCTTCTATTCGACCGTTTACTGGATTGCAGCAGTGCCGATGGGGATCGACGCGCTGGTCGCCAACGCGCTTGCCTTTGTGGCGACGGTAGCGATCGGCTTTGTCGTCCATTCGCGCTGGAGCTTTGCCGGTCATGGCCGGCGCGATCGGCCGGTGCGGGCCTGGAGCCTGTTTCTTGTCGTCAATCTGGCCGGTTTTGCGCTCAACAGCTTCTGGGTGTGGCTGATCGTCGAACGCATCGGCACCTCGCCCTCCTGGCCGCTGCTGCCGATCATTTTCATAACGCCCTGGCTGAGCTTCTATTTGAACCGCCGTTGGACCTTCGGGGGCTGATCTAGGGTCCGGACTCATTTGAGCCACCAGATGACGGTCGCCGCGATGGCGATGGTGGCCATGAAGGTTTTGATGTTGCGGTCGAAGCGTGTGGCGACCCTGCGCCAGTCCTTAAAGCGGCAGAACATGCGCTCGACGACATTGCGCTGCTTGTAGATGGCGTGGTCGCAATCGAGCTGGACCTTGCGGTTTCGCTTGGACGGGATGACGGCGGTGGTGCCGCGCGAGGCGAGCCAGGCGCGCAAATCGTTGCTGTCATAGCCCTTGTCACCGACCAGCTCGGCAGACGGCGGCATGGCTGCGATACAGGCCTTGGCTACCTTCATATCGTGGACATTTCCGGGGGTTGTCATCAGCACGCAGGGTCGGCCCTTTAGGTCGCAGATGGCGTGGACCTTGGAGTTTCGCCCGCCGCGTGTCTGGCCGATACCATTGGCCAAGGCCCCCTTTTGCGCCGCCTGCCGTGCGGTGTACCTTGATGCAGCTGCTGTCGATAAACAGCCGGTCGGGGATGCCTTCGGCTCCGGCCAGCGCACTGAAAATGTCTTGCCAGATGCCGCGCTCGGCCCAGCGTACGAAGCGGTTGCAGAGCGTCTTCTTGGGACCATAGATCGGCGGACAATCGCCCCAGCGCCCACCGCTTTGCAAGGCGTGAACTATCCCCGAAAGCACCCGCCGATCATCAATCCGCCGCGCCCCGCGCAAGCCGGTTGGCAGCAGCGGCTCGATCCGCGACCACTGCTCATCTGAAAACCAAAAGAAATCCGCCATTGCCAACGCCTCCTTCGCCGAGGCATTGAATCACACTCTGGACGCAAGGGGAATCCGCTTATTGGGCCCGGACCCTAGACAGCCGGTGCGAGCGGCCGTTTTTCGAGCGCTGGCCGGTCAAAGGCGATGGCGATGCGGCCCGCCAGCTTCCAGAACCCGATGGTCGCGATCGCGGCGACGACGCCGTCGAGGCCGTAGTGCCAGCCGAGATAGACCGAACCCACCCAGATCAGCAGGGCATAGGCCCCGAGCAGATAGCCGAGCCAGCGGTTGATCCGGAAGGCGCCGAGCGCGAACAATATGGCGAGCCCGTTATGGACCGACGGCATGGCCGAAATACCCCCGCCGATCGCCAGTGTGTCGCTGGTATAGGCGTTGAGCAGGTGATGCATGTTATTGAGCGCGACGAGATTGCCGCCGCCATTGCCGAGCGCCGTGTCGTGTGCGCGCAGGGTTTCCATCATCGCCGCATAGCTTTCCTGCGGCCCGACAAGATCGGTGTAGAAGCATGGCCCGGCGGACGGCATCAGAAAGGCCATCACACTGCCGAGCCCGATCCACACGAAGATATACGTCAGAAGATATTGGGTGCGCAGCTGATAATAGCGTGTGCCCAGAAAGGCGCAGGCTACGACGCCGAGCGCCATCGGCAGGAACCAGACATGGTAGAAGGTGTCGATGAAGTCGGTCGCAGCCGGAGAGCCGAACCAGTCGTGGAAGAAACGCCAGCCATCCTTGCCGAAGAACAGCCAGCGGTCCGCCTCGACGAGCCAGGGATCATGGGCGAAAGGCTGGGTCGAGAGAATCTGCTGCTTGAAGGCGTTGAAGGAGGAGATCAGTGCCGCGAACAGCAGCAGCGGCCAGAGCATGGTGACGATGTCCTCGCCGCTCACGCGCTCGGCGATGCGCTCGCGGATCACGGCTAGCGGGGAGGAGACCTTGCCGTCCTTGGGGCGGCCCTGCCAGAGGATGACGATCAACCAGAGGCAGAATAGGAACAGCCAGACCGCCGTCAGGCCGAACAGATACATGCGGAACAGCTGCAGCAACTGGCCTGGAGCGACATAGCCGCTGGCCAGCACGGCGATGAAATAGGCGGCGGTTATGCCGAGGCCGAGCGCCGCGACCCGCGTTTCCCTGCCAAAGATCAAAGATGTGCCGAACAAGGGCCGCCCTCCGTTGATTGCCGGATATCACCGGCGGCTTGCCTTTTGGTTAACAAGCCGTCACCGCCCGCCCGCTATCCCTGGCCCAGGGCGACGGCCGGTTTGCGTCCCCACCGGGGCCGTGCCTCATAGTAGAAGAGCAATCCCCTGTAGAAGAGCAGCGCTACTGCTCCGCCGACGATGCCGTCGACCGCATAATGCCAGCCGAGCGCGATCGAGAGCAGGAAGATCAGGAAACCGGCAAGTGCCATCGGCACCATCATCCGGTGCCTGAAGATATGGAGCGCCATCAGCATCCACGCCGTCGTCGCGATATGCAGCGAAGGCATGGCGGAGATGCCGGCGCCCGGCGCGAAGCCCTGGCCCGAATAGACGTTCCAGAGATATTCGGCGACGTTGCTGGTTTCGGACACGTTCTGGAGCGCGGCGAAACGCTCGCCATAGCCCATCTCTGCATAGAAGATCGGGCCCGCGGCCGGCAGCAATGTGTGGATCACCGGTCCGGCGACCGACCAGAGCAGGAAATAGGTAACCAGCAGCGCCGATTTTTGCGGGGAAGCGGGCTTGGCGAGCACGATGATCAGGGTCAGGATCATCATTACGAACCAGCCACGATGATAGAAGAGCGCAAAGGCGCTGCTGTTGAGCCAGGTAAGGAAGGTCCATGGATCGTTGCCGAGGAACAGCCAGTAATCCATGTCGGCGAGCAGCGGATCGGCCCAGAAAGGTACGAGATAGTTGAGCAGCGGCTTCGTCCACATGAAGGTGGTGAGGTTGAGGCCCGCAATGCACAGCGCGAAGGCAATCACCAGGAAGCGGCGCCGATCGTCGATCACGGCCTCGCGGATACGCTGGAACGGGCTGTCGACGCCCGCTGCGACCATCACGAAGAAGCCGTAGATCGCCCCGATCATCGCGGCGGCGAGCATCCAGTAAGGCAGCACGCCCACCGCCGGCATGATGCCGCGATAACTGGGAATCAACGCCAGCGCGACTGCGCCCGAAAGACAGGTCAGCAGCGTGCTCGGCACCAGCCAGTCGCGATCGCTCATCGGCTATTCCCCACCATCGAACCGCGTTTGAAACCGGGCTCCATGCGAAAGTCTCCGTCGCGCGCCGGACAGGCGACGCGCGTCCTCGGCCCGCTCTAGGCGGTGGACGGAAAAATTCGGTTAACCCTTTGTGTTTTCGTCGAAGGAGCCCTGCCGGTCAGCCGCGTTTGCGGCGGCCGAGCAGACGCAGGCGCAGCGCGTTGAGCTTGATGAAGCCTTCGGCGTCGCGCTGGTCATAGGCGCCGGCATCGTCCTCGAAGGTGACGACCTTTTCGCTGTAAAGGCTCTTCGGCGATTTGCGGCCGACGACATTGGCCGAACCCTTATAGAGTTTGAGCCGCGCCGTGCCGGTCACATCCTGCTGGCTGTGATCAATCGCCGCCTGCAGCATCTCGCGCTCTGGGCTGAACCACAGGCCGTTATACAGGAGTTCGGCATAGCGCGGCATCAGCTCGTCCTTCAGATGCGCCGCGCTGCGGTCCAGCGTGATCTGCTCGATGCCGCGATGCGCGGCGAGCAGGATGGTGCCGCCGGGCGTTTCGTACGTGCCGCGCGATTTCATGCCGACGAAGCGGTTTTCGACCAGATCGAGCCTGCCGATGCCATGGGTGCGGCCATAGTCGTTGAGTTTGGCGAGCAAGGTGGCGGGGCTCAAGCCTTCGCCGTTGATCGCGGCCGCATCGCCCTTCTCGAAATCGATCGTGATATATTCGGGCGTATCGGGTGCGTCCTCGGGATCGCCGGTGCGCGAATAGACATAGTCCGGCGTTTCTTCCCACGGATCCTCAAGCACTTTGCCTTCCGACGATGTGTGGAGAAGGTTGGCGTCGGTCGAGAAGGGCGCTTCGCCGCGCTTGTCCTTGGTGACGGGAATCTGATGGGCTTCGGCGAACTCGATCAGCTTCGTGCGGCTGGTGAGATCCCATTCGCGCCACGGGGCGATGACTTTGATGTCGGGGTCGAGCGCATAATAGCCGAGCTCGAAACGCACCTGATCATTCCCCTTGCCGGTCGCGCCATGGGCGACGGCGTCGGCGCCGACCTGATGCGCGATTTCGATCTGGCGCTTGGAGATGAGCGGCCGGGCGATCGAGGTGCCGAGCAGATATTGGCCTTCATAGACCGCATTGGCGCGGAACATCGGGAAGACATAGTCGCGAACGAACTCCTCCTTGAGGTCGTCGATGAAGATATGTTCGTCTTTTACGCCCGCCATCTGCGCCTTGCCGCGCACCGGCTCCAGCTCTTCGCCCTGGCCGAGATCGGCCGTGAAGGTCACCACCTCGCAGCCATATTCGGTCTGCAGCCATTTCAGGATCACGCTGGTATCGAGGCCGCCCGAATAGGCGAGAACGACGCGTTTGATCTGTTCGGGCATTGGGCAGTCTCCGGTTGCGTTGGCGGTGCGGCACTAGAGCGCGCGCGGCGCTTCGGCAAGACGATCCGGAACGCTGCGCAAAAGCCCCGGCAGATAGAGGCCGAGGAAGGCCGCGCGGAACACATAGCTGGCGAGCATCGCCGCCCATAATCCCGTCGCCTCCCAGGGCCGGAGCAGCAGGTCGGTCGCGATATAGCAGGCGGTGGCGAGGATCGCGGCGTTGCGCAATGCCGCCCCGCGCGTCGCGCCGATGAAGATGCCGTCGAGCAGCCAGGTCGGCATGCCGAGCAGCGGGATCAGCGCGACGAGCCAGACATAGGGATAGGCGGCTTCGCGGACCGCATCGTTGTTGGCGAGCAGATCGATGACAGAATCGCCGATGATCAGAATGGCGAGCGCGAAGGCGATGCCGGCGGCAAGCGAAAATTCGCCGGTCAGCCGCGCCGCGCGCAGCAATTCGGCGCGCGATCCCCGGCCGATCGCCATGCCGATACGGGATTCGGCGGTGAAGGCGAAGGCGTCGAGCACATAGGCGGCGACGAGGATGAACTGTTCGAGCACGAGATTGGCGCCGAGCTGTACCGGCCCCAGCCGCGCCCCGGCATTGGTGAACCAGGCGAACAGCATCAAAAGCGCGATCGTTCGCACCATGATATCGAAATTGACCGAGAATAACCGCCCCATCGCCTCGCGCGCGAAAAGCCTGGCGGGCGCGCGCAGCCGTTCGGCGATCCCGGGGGCCAGCAGCCCCCAGGCGAGCGCGATCCCGGTACCGAGCGCGATCCATTCGGCGATCGCCGTACCGAGGCCGACCCCGCGTGCGCCCATGTCGAAATGCCAGACGAACAGGATGTCGAGCGCGGCATTGGTGAGGTTCATCACGACCTGCAGCGCCAGTGCCCGCCGGGTCGCGCCGATACCGAACAGCCAGCCGGTCAGTGCGAACACCGCGAGCGCGGCCGGCGCGCCCATGAAGCGTGCGGTGATATAGCCGCGCGCCGCTTCGTCGAGCGCGCCTCCACCGGCGAACAGGGTGAGCGCCAGCGGCGTCAGCACCGCCTGCAACGCAAGCAGCGCCGCACCGAGCGCAAAGCCGGCGGCAACGCCGCGCAGCAGCATCGCATCGACCTCGCCCTTGTCGTCGGCGCCCGCGGCCTGGGCGGTGAGCCCGGTCATCCCCATCCGCAGGAAACCGAAGGTCCAGAAAAGGAAGGTGATGACGATCGAACCGAGCGCGACGCCCGCGAGCGCGATCGCATCGCCGGTACGCCCGATTACCGCGGTATCGACGAGCGCGACGAGCGGCACCGACGCCTGGCCGATCATGATCGGCCAGGCCTGGGCGAAGATCGCGCGGCGGGTAAGCGGCGGCATCGCGCGGGTTTATCCGCTCGCGGTTTTGGTGCAAGCCGGAAAGCGCGGATTGCGGGAGCTTGCCATGGCCCAGAACAAGACGAAACCGACCGATATCGACCCCAAAGCCTTTATCGCCGCCGTCGAACCTGACGGGAAGCGCGAGGATGCCGAAACGATCTGCCTGCTGATGGAGCGGCTGTCCGGGTATCCGCCCAAAATGTGGGGGCCGTCGATCGTCGGCTTCGGACAATATCACTATAAATATGAGAGCGGTCGCGAGGGCGATTCCATGCTGACCGGCTTCAGCCCGCGCAAGAGCGCGTTGACGCTCTACATCATGGCCGGCTTCCCCCGGCACGAGGAGATCATGGCGCGGTTGGGCAAGCACAAGACGGGCAGGCCTGCCTCTATGTGAAGCGCCTTTCGGATATCGACATGGAGGCGCTCGGGGAGCTGATTGCTGCTTCGCTCGCCCATATGCGGGAGAAGTGCGACGTGTCGTGAGATTCCGGCGACGAAACGATGAGGGGTGTTAAACGGGGATACAGGGATCGCTCCCTACATAGAGGGCAAGATGATTTTAGGTGCCCCGATGCCCGCAGCAAGGGTGCCCGCAGGAGCGACGTGAATGGACCGCGGAATTGTTATCGGACTGACCTCTTTTGCCGTGACGGCGGGGATCCTCGCGATCCCCTCGGTGGCGCAGAGCCATGGCCGCAGTGCCGAGCCGACAACCCGTACCGAGATCGAAAGCCGCGTCGCTGCGCACTTCGCCGAAGCCGATGCGAACCACGACGGTGCGATCACCCGCGAAGAGGCCGATGCCCGCCATGCCGCGCGCCGCGCCGAAGAGCAGGACCGGCATTTTGCCCGGCTCGACAGCAATAGCGATGGCGAGATCAGCGTTGCCGAACGCGACGCCGCGCGCTCGATGGGCGCCGAACGCCGGGGCACTCGCCGTGGCGCCATGATGGCCGAGGAAAGCAATATGCGCGGCCGGGTCAGCGAAGAGGAAATGGCGCAGCTGCGCGGCCATGCGCCCGCCGCCGAAACCCCCACCGAGCGCCATGCGCGCTGGTCCGAACACCGCAACGAAGCCTGGTCGTCGGCCGATGCCGACGGCAATGGATCCCTCAACCGCGCCGAGTATGACGCGATGAACGAAGCGCGCGGCGCCCGCATGCGGGCGCATGTGTCGCATACCGGCAGCGAAGGTCGCGATATGCGGCACGGCAATCATTTCGCGCGGATGGACAGCGATAGCGACGGTCGGGTGACCCTGGCCGAGCTTTCCCAGCGCGCGCTCGCCCGGTTCGATCGGGCGGATGCGAACGGCGACGGCACGGTGACACCCGAGGAACGTAGCGCCGCGCACCGCGCGATGCGCTCCGAACGCCGCGAGAACCGCGACAATTAGTTCCCGCTCCCATAGCGGAACAGAAAGGGCCGACGCAGCAATGCGCCGGCCCTTTTAGTTGTCCGTTCGTCGAAGGGCCGCTTCACTCCGTGAGACTACAAACGTCATTTTGGAAGGGACGCCCGTGAAAGCCCCGTTTCGCACAGCCATCATGCTTGCCGTTGTATTGGTCGTCGCGGCGCCGGTCACCGCGGCGCAGGCGCGCGAGCTGACCGTCGACGATGTCCTCGCCCGTCATGTCGAAGCGATCGACGGTTCCGAGGCCGTCGATGCGGTGCGCAATATCCGGATACGGCCGCAGGTCGTCGAACCGGGCTTCACCATCGAGGGCGATTGTCGCGCGACGCGCGGATGCGCGTCGACATCTATGCCGATGGCGCGCGCGTGTTCAGCGAGGGCATCGACGCCGGCGGTGGCTGGCAGCAGGGCGGCGAGGGCGCGGAGATCACCGAAGCATCGGACACGGCTACTGCCGCGCTTGCCCACGGCATCGCGTTCAATATTTTCGGACTGCACGATCTCGCGGCGCGCGGCGGCGAAGCGACGCTCGATGGCCGCAACAGGGTCGATGGTATCGACTATTATGTCATCCGTGTGGTGCTGGCCGATGGCTTTACCCGCTATTTCTTCATCAATCCGGAGAGCTGGCTGATCGAGCGGCATCGCGAAACGAGCGCGCTCCATCCCGATCTCGATGCCGAAGAGCGCCCCGCCGAAACCATCGAAAGCGGGTTCGAGCGCCATTGCGGCGTTCTGCGCGCAACCCGGACGCGCAAGATCGATCTGGAAACCGGCGAAGAGATTCAGGGACGCAGGCGCGCTCGATCGAATGCAACGCCGATCCCGCGACGCTCGCGATCGCGCGGCCGGAAACCGTTTCTCCGGCCGAATAGTCCGCCGTCAATGTCCTAGTATCTCGCGCCCCTTTGCGCTTATGTCGCGGTCATGAGCGCGGGGCATTCGCATGATCATCACGGCCACGGCCATGGCGCGCACAGCCATGCGCCCGACGATTTCGGCCGTGCCTTTGCGATCGGGATCGCGCTCAACACACTCTATGTCGGGGTCGAGGCCGGATATGGTTTCTGGATCGGTTCGATGGCGCTGCTCGCCGATGCCGGCCACAATCTTTCGGATATTCTCGGTCTGATCATCGCCTGGACGGGCGCGACCTTGGCCAAGCGGCCGGCCTCCAAGCGTTTCACCTTCGGCTTTCGCGGCTCCTCGATCCTCGCAGCCTTGTTCAACGGCGTGTTGCTGCTGGTCGCGGTCGGGCTGATCGCACAGGAGGCGATCCAGCGCATCGTCTATCCGGCGCCGGTGCCGGGCGGCACGATCATGTTCGTCGCGGCGATCGGCATCGTCATCAACGGGGCGACCGCGATGCTGTTCGCGCGCGGGCGCAAGGGCGATATCAATATCCGCGGCGCCTATATCCATATGGCCGCCGATGCCGCGGTTTCGGCGGGCGTCGTTATCGCGGGCGCATTGATCCTGTGGACCGGGGCATCATGGATCGATCCGGCGACCAGCCTGCTCATCGGGCTCGTCATCCTGCTCTCGACCTGGGGCCTGCTCCGCGATGCGGTGATGATGTCGCTCGCCGCCGTGCCCGAACATATCGATACCGACGATGTCCGCGCTGAGCTGGAAGGCATGGACGGCGTTTCGGAGGTCCATCATCTCCATATCTGGAACATGAGCACGACCGAGACGGCGCTGACCGCGCATATCGTGATGCCCGCCGGCCATCCCGGCGATCCATTTCTTGTCGCGCTGCAGGAACGGCTGTCGGCGCGCTTCCATATCGGCCATTCGACGATCCAGATCGAACGCGGCGACGGAGACTGCCACGACGATTGCGACTGACTAGCCGAGCGCGGCCTGTTTTTCTTCCGCGAGGCGATCGAGTTCCGCGCGGCTTTTCTTTTCCGACGCCGATTTCAGCTGCCCGCAGGCGGCCATGATATCGCGGCCGCGCGGCGTGCGGATCGGCGCGGAGATGCCGGCCTCGAAGATGATGTTGGAGAAGCTGCGGATGCGCTCGGGCTCCGAACATTCGTAAGCCGTGCCGGGCCAGGGGTTGAAGGGGATGAGGTTCACCTTGGCTGGCAGCTTGTAACGCTTGATCAGGCGGACGAGCTCGCGGGCATCCTCGTCGCTGTCATTCTTGTCCTTCAGCATCACATATTCAAACGTGATCCGCCGGGCATTGTTGGCGCCCGGATAATCGGCGCAGGCTTGGAGCAGCTCCTCGATGCCGTATTTGCGGTTGAGCGGCACGATCTCGTCGCGCACCTCCTTGGTCACGGCATGGAGCGACACGGCGAGGTTGACGTTGATCTCCTCGCCCGCCTTCTCGATCATCGGCACGACGCCCGAAGTCGATAGCGTGATCCGGCGGCGGGAGAGCGCCAGCCCTTCCGCGTCCATCACGATCTTCATCGCATCGCGGACATTGTCGAAATTGTAGAGCGGCTCGCCCATACCCATCAGCACGATATTGGTCAGCATCCGCCCGTCGAGATCGAAATTGCTCGTCTCGCCGGGCTTGGGCCATTCCTCCAGGGTGTCGCGCGCCAGCATCACCTGACCGACAATCTCGCCGGGGTTGAGGTTGCGCACCAGCCGCATCGTGCCGGTATGGCAGAAGCGGCAGTTGAGCGTGCAGCCGATCTGGCTTGAGATGCACAAGGTTCCCCGGTCGGCATCGGGGATGAAGACCATTTCATAATCCTGCCCGTCGGCGGTGCGCAGTAGCCATTTGCGGGTGCCGTCGGTCGAGACGAGATGTTCGACGATTTCGGGGCGGGCGACGACGAAACGCTCCGCGAACCAGGGGCGCTGCGTCTTGGCAATATCGCTCATCACGGCGAAATCGGTCGCGCCGCGATTATAGATCTGGTGCCAGACCTGTTTGGAACGCAGCTTCGCCTGCTTTTCGGGCAGGCCGGCGGCGACAAACGCGGCGCGGATCTCGGCGCGCGACAGGCCGACGAGATCGACCTTGCCGTCGGCGCGTACGGGCGTATCGCGCGGCACGGGCACGGGGTCGACCGTGCCGGGACGGTCCATCGGAGCGGAAGATGCGTTCATGCGGCGCCATTTAGGCGCTTGGGCGCCGATTTGCCAGTTCGGAAAGGGTCAGAGGTGCGCGCAGCCCAGCGCGGCGGCGTCGATGGCGGTTGCCGCGCCGCGCAGGCTGTAATCCTCGGCGAAACGGCCACGGCGGGCGGAGCGCGCGGCGATCCGCATATCGATGCCGCCGCGAATCGCCGCGATAATGGCGGCGTCGGCGCGTCGGTCTGCGGCCCAGGCGTCGGGCCCGCGCCCCGTCAGCTCGAAGCGCTGGCTGCCGATGGTGAGGATGGGCGTGTCGCCGTCGGCCATTTCGCGCCGCAGCCGGAAATGGACCTGGCCGTTGATATTGCGTCCCGGCCAGCTGCCGATCGAGGCGAAAGGCTCCCAATCCCCGGCGTGTTCGCGTTCGGGCCGGGCAATCGCATAGCAGCGCGGCGTTTCGGGGTCGCGAAACGCGCCCCAAGCTGCGAACACGCCCAGCGAATCGCGCGCCGCCGCGGGGACGGCGAGCGCCGCAATCGTCAGGGCAATCGCCAACCGCTTCATGCGCGTTCCCCGCCGCTTCCTTCAACCACGATCGTCTCCCGGCCCTCCTCTATGCAGATCACCGAGCCTTGAGGAAGCCCCGGCGCGACCGGCGCGTCATAGGCCACGAGCGGATCGAGACCCAGCAGCACGCCGCGCAGCACGCGGCTCGATATGCCGTGCATGATGACCAGCTTGTCGCCCGGTGCCTGTCCATGTTCGTCGAACCATGCCGAAACGCGGCTGGCGATGGCGGGGTAGATTTCGCCGTCGGGCGCCGGTTTCAGCAGCCGCGTTTCGGCGTCGACGACCGCGCCATGCTCGGCGACGACGTCGGCATAATAGCGGCCGCCCCAGCTGCCCATGCCGATCTCGACGAGCCGGGGATCGCGCTTCGCCGTGTGCCAGTCCAGCTCCAGATGTTCGGCGATCACCGCCAGGGTCTGGAGCGCGCGGCCGCTCTCGGACGCCCAGAGCTCGACTACGGGCTGGACGCCGAGCACGTCGCGCAGCGCTTCGCCCATCCGTTCGGCCTGGGCGAAGCCAGCGCGCGTCAGCGGCGTATGGAGGCTCTCGCCCTGCAGGCGTGCGGCGGCATTGAACACAGTTTCGCCGTGGCGGGCGATAAAGAGACGGCCGGGCCTGCTCATGCCACGGCTCATCCCCAAAGCGTGCTTCAAAAGCAACAGAAAACCGCCGTTTATCTGGGGTTCATGCAACTATCCCGTGCGCCGTTCGCTTAGTGGGAGGCCTCGATCAAGGGGTCGTGTAAGTGTTAAGGAGTTTTCGAAAATGCGTACGCTTTTTCTCATCCCCGTCCTGGCGGCGGGCGTTTCCGCGCCCGCTATGGCCCAGACGAATTCCGGGACCAATGCCGAGAATTTTTCCGGCTTCCGGATCGAGGCGCTGGGCGGTTACGACAACACCAGTGCCGACAATGACGGCGATTTTTCGCCCGGTACGCAGGATCGTTTCGACGATGGCAGCGGCGAGGGGCTCGAGGGCTTCCTCTACGGCATCGGTGCCGGGTATGACATGCCGGTCAGCGATACGATCGTTTTCGGCATTGAGGGCGAAATCACCGATTCCACCGCCGGCGAGACCGAGAACGACACGCTCGGCGCGGGCAGCCGCCTCTCCTTCGAGGCGGAGCGCGATCTCTAAGTCGGCGCGCGTATCGGCGCGGCGATCAGCCCCAATGCGCTGCTCTATGTCAAGGGCGGCTACACCAATGCCCGGTTCGGCCTCGATGCAGATGACGGCGCCGGCTTCGCCCAGGATTTCGATGCGACTCTCGACGGTTTTCGCGCCGGCGCGGGCGTCGAATATCTGATCGGCAGCAATGTCTACGGCAAGGTCGAATATCGCTATTCCAACTATAGCGATCTCGACGTAACTGTCAGCGGCACTACGGCAAACTTCAACGACTTTGATGTCAATACGGACAGGCATCAGGTCGTTGCCGGGGTGGGGCTGCGTTTCTAACCGCCCTATCCACAAGATTCTTGCTCAATGAGGGGCCGTGGCCTTGCGCTGCGGCCCCTTTTCCTTGCCATATCGCGGCAGGCAGGGCAGGACAATTCGTCCATTCTTCAACGATGATGCGGTGCGCAGGGGATTGCGATGAAAGCGACGATTGAACGGGCAGTGCTTCTCAAAAGCCTAGGCCATGTCCAATCGGTGGTCGAGCGGCGGAACACGATTCCGATCCTCTCGAACGTCCTGATCGAGGCCGTCGACGGCGGCGGGCTGAAGCTGATGGCGACCGATCTCGATCTCCAGATCGTCGAGACGGTCGACGCGCAGGTCGAACAGGCTGGCGCGACCACGGTTTCGGCGCATACGCTGTTCGATATCGCGCGCAAGCTGCCCGAAGGCAGCCAGGTCTCGCTCGAAGCGGCCGAAGGCAAGATGGCCGTCAATGCCGGCCGCGCGCGGTTCAACCTGTCGACCTTGCCGCGCGACGATTTCCCGATGATCGCCGAAGGCGACTTGCCGACCACCTTCCAACTGCCGGCGGCGACCTTGCGCGACATGATCGACAAGACGCGCTTTGCGATCTCGACCGAGGAAACCCGCTATTATCTGAACGGCATTTTCGTGCACGTATCGGACGACGACCAGCCGGTGATGAAAGCGGCGGCGACCGACGGCCATCGGCTCGCGCGCTACACCATCGCGCGCCCCGACGGCGCCGAAGGCATGCCCGACGTGATCATTCCCCGCAAATGCGTGGCCGAATTGCGCAAGATGCTCGATGAGCTTGACGGCACGGTCGAGGTTGCATTGTCAGACGGCAAGATCCGCTTCGGGCTCGGTACGGCGGTGATGACCTCCAAGCTCATCGACGGCACCTTCCCCGATTACAACCGCGTCATCCCGACCGGGAACGACAAGCTCCTGAAAATCGATCCGCGCGCCTTCGAAGAAGGCGTCGACCGCGTCGCGACGATCGCGACCGAAAAGACGCGCGCGGTGAAGATGGGGCTCGATATCGACAAGATCACGCTCACCGTTACCTCACCCGAAAACGGCACGGCGTCGGAAGAGGTCGCCGGAGCTTATGGTGCCGACGGTTTCGAGATCGGCTTCAACGCCCGCTATCTGCTCGATATCCTCGGCCAGCTGCATGGCGACGATATCGAGGTGCATCTCGCGGACGCCGCGGCGCCGACCCTGATCCGCGAAAACGACAAGGCCGCCGCGCTATACGTGCTGATGCCGATGCGGGTGTGAACCCGTGATGCTGGACGAAGCCGGCATTTATAATTTCCGCCGTCTGAGCCCGGGGCTGACGACGTCCGGCCAGCCTTCACCCGATCAGCTGCGCCTATTCGGCGAGGCCGGGGTCGAGACGGTCATCAATCTGGGAATGCCCGACAGCCCGCACGCGGTGCCCGAGGAAGCGGCAATCCTCGACGCGCTCGATATTGCGTATATCCCCATCCCGGTCGATTTCGCGGCACCCGGGGAAGACGATTTTGCGGCTTTCTGCGACGCGATGGACGCGCTGGGCGGCGGCACGCCCCATGTCCATTGCATCGCCAACTACCGCGTTTCGGCTTTCCTCCACCGCTACCGGAAAGTGCGTCCGGACTGGACGGGCGACGATCCGGCGAAGGACTTGCCCGGCGGCTGGGAGCCCGACGCGGTATGGCAGGATTTCATGAATCGCGGCTAGGCTCGCGCCGCGGCGGCCGCTAACGCTACGCCATGAGCGTCGCCCGCCTCGCCCTCACCGATTTCCGATCCTACCCGCAAGCGCTGGTCGAACCGGGCGACGGCATTGTCGTGCTGACCGGCGAGAATGGCGCGGGCAAGACCAATATCCTCGAAGCGGTATCGCTGCTCGCGCCCGGGCGGGGCCTGAGGCGCGCGAAACTGTCGGAGATGGCGCGGCAGGGCGGGCCGGGCGGCTTCGCGGTCGCGGCGCGGATATGGGACGAAGGCGGCGAGATTGAGATCGGCACCGGGGCGAGCGCGGCGGCGCCCGAGCGGCGCCAGGTCCGGATCAACGGCGCAGGCGCCCCGGCGACGGCGCTGTCCGAATGGCTCTCGATCCTCTGGCTGACGCCCGCGATGGACCGGCTGTTTGCAGACGCGCCTTCGGGCCGCCGCGCCTTTCTCGACCGGCTGGTCTTGGCGCTGGAGCCCGGCCATGCCCGCCACGCCTCGCGCTACGAGGCGGCGATGCGCGCGCGCAACCGCTTGCTCGCGAGCGAAGGGCCTCTCGATGCCGACTGGTGCACGGCGCTCGAGGCGCAGATGGCCGAACATGGCGCGGCGCTGGCCGAGGCGCGGGTGCGGACGATGGAGACGCTGGGCGCGGTTCTCGCAGGCCAGCCCGAAGGGCCGTTCGCGCGCGCGGGGCTCGCGATCGAGGGTGGCGCGGTGGACGGCGATCTCGCCGCCGCGCTCGCAAGGGGCCGGGAGCGGGATCGCGCTGCCGGACGCACGCTGGAAGGCCCGCACAGGAGCGATCTCGCCGTCACCCATGTCGCCAAGGGGCAGGCCGCCCAATTTTGCTCCACCGGCGAACAGAAGGCGCTGCTCCTCGCGATCATTCTTGCCCATGCCGATCTCGTTGCCGACCGGGCCGGCCGCCGCCCGATCCTGCTGCTCGACGAGGTTGCCGCCCATCTCGATCCGCTGCGCCGCGCGGCATTGTTCGAACGGCTTTCGGGCGGCGGGCAGGTGTGGATGACGGGAACCGAAGAGGCGCTGTTCGCGGAAGCGTCGGGAACCCGGTTCCGGGTCGAAAAAGGCCAGCTCTTCCGCGCCTGAAAGGCTCAGCCGCCATCCCCAAAATAATCCCCGATTTGCTTGGGTTTTCGGGCTGAAATGGCTATATACTGAGGATGACTGAAAACCCCGAAATTCCCGAAGAAAAGATCGCCCAAAAGGGCGAATATGGCGCAGATTCCATCAAGGTTCTCAAGGGCCTGGACGCGGTCCGCAAACGCCCGGGCATGTATATCGGCGATACCGACGATGGCTCGGGCCTCCACCATATGGTGTTCGAGGTTTCCGACAATGCGATCGACGAGGCGCTGGCCGGCCATTGCGACAAGATCCTGATCCAATTGAACGCCGATGGATCGGTGACGGTCGAGGATAACGGCCGCGGCATTCCCGTCGGCATCCACAAGGAAGAGGGCGTTTCGGCGGCCGAGGTTATCATGACCCAGCTTCATGCCGGCGGTAAGTTCGAGAACGCGTCGGACGATAACGCCTATAAGGTGTCGGGCGGCCTGCACGGCGTCGGCGTTTCGGTTGTCAATGCGCTGTCCGACTGGCTGGAGCTGCGCGTCTGGCGCGACGACAAGGAGCATTTCCTGCGCTTCGAGGCGGGGGTCGCGGTTGCGCCGCTGGAAATCACCGGCGATGCGCCGATGGTCGACGGCGCGCCGCGCAAGGGCACCCAGGTCACCTTCATGCCCTCGTCGGAAACCTTCAAGATCACCGATTTCGATTTCGAGAAGCTCGAACACCGCTATCGCGAGCTCGCCTTCCTCAATTCGGGCGTGCGGCTCGTCATCGCGGACGCGCGTCATGCCGACCGGCAGGAGGTAGAGCTGTTCTACGAAGGCGGTACATCGGCCTTTGTCCAGTATCTGGATCGCCACAAGGTCGCGCTGATGCCCGAACCGGTCTCGATCACCGGCCAGCGCGACGATATCGGCATCGACGTCTCGCTCGAATGGAACGACAGCTATCATGAAAATGTGCTGTGCTTCACCAACAACATTCCCCAGCGCGACGGCGGCACCCACCTCGCGGCCTTCCGCGCCGCGCTGACGCGAACGCTCAACAATTACGCCGATAGCTCGGGGATGCTCAAAAAGGAAAAGGTCAGCCTGACCGGCGACGATATGCGCGAAGGGCTGACCGCGATCGTTTCGGTGAAGCTGCCCGATCCCAAATTCGGATCGCAGACCAAGGACAAGCTCGTTTCGTCCGAAGTCCGCCAGCCGCTCGAAAGCCTGATGGCCGATAAGCTCGCCGACTGGCTTCAGGAAAATCCGCCGATCGCCCGGCAGATCATCGGCAAGGTGATCGACGCCGCCGCCGCGCGCGAAGCCGCGAAAAAGGCGCGCGAGCTCACCCGCCGCAAGGGCGCGATGGATATCGCTTCGCTGCCCGGCAAGCTCGCCGATTGCCAGGAAAAGGATCCCGCCAAGTCCGAACTCTTCCTGGTCGAGGGCGATAGCGCGGGCGGCTCGGCCAAGCAGGGCCGCGATCGCCACTATCAGGCGATTTTGCCGCTCAAGGGCAAGATCCTCAACGTCGAGCGCGCCCGCTTCGATCGGATGCTCTCGTCCAAGGAAGTCGGCACCCTGATCCAGGCAATGGGCACCAGCATCGGCCGCGAGGATTTCAACATCGAGAAGCTGCGCTACCACAAGGTCGTCATCATGACCGACGCCGATGTGGATGGCGCGCATATCCGCACCTTGCTGCTCACCTTTTTCTATCGGCAAATGCCCGAGATCATCGAGCGCGGGCATCTCTATATCGCCCAGCCGCCGCTCTATAAGGTCGCCAAGGGCCGGAGCGAGGTTTACGTCAAGGACGATATCGCGCTCGACGCCTATCTGATCGATGCGGGGCTTTCGGCGATGGCGCTCGAAACCGGCGAAGGGTCGGTGCGATCCGGCGAGGATCTGCGCGTGCTGATCGATCATGCGCGGCGCATGCGCGCGCTGATGAACTATGTGCCCAAGCGCTACGATTGGGCGATCGTCGAGGCTTTCGCGCTGATGGGCGCGCTCGACGAGGCGCTGAGCGAGGACCAGCGCGTCCAGGCGGTCGAACTTGTCGCGCAATGGCTTTCCGGCCACGATCCCGAAGCCAAATGGACCGGCATGATCGCCGTCGATGGCAGTTTCGAGCTGCACCGGCGCTGGCGCGGCGTGACCGACGTCCACCGTATCGACGCGGCGTTCGTGCGTTCGGCCGAAGCCCGCAAGCTCCAGAGCGTCGCCGCCGAACAGGCCGAAAATTACGCGCTCGTCGCGTACCTTGTCAGCATGAAGGCGGCCGAAGCCGCCGAGACCGACGAGGATGGCGAGGAAGAGGCGGTGTCGAGTGTCAAGGGACGCATGGCGATCACCCGCCCGTCCGAGCTGCTCGCCGCGATCCTCGCCGCCGGGCGCAAGGGCCTTTCGATCCAGCGCTACAAGGGGCTGGGCGAGATGAATGCCGAGCAGCTTTGGGAAACCACGCTCGATCCGGACAACCGTTCGCTGTTGCAGGTTCAGGTCGATCAGGCCGATGTCGCCGACGAGATTTTCACGCAGTTGATGGGCGATGTCGTCGAGCCCCGCCGGGAGTTCATCCAGGAAAATGCGCTCAATGTCGCCAATCTGGATGTTTAGGTAGAGTGGATTCCTTCGAACAGCTAGTTTCAGAGCTTCTTTGGTCGGAGGGTTATTGGGTTCAGACGTCGGTTAAGGTCGAGCTGACCCGAGAAGAAAAAATTTCAATCGGTCGGCCTTCATCGCCACGTTGGGAGATTGACGTGGTCGCTTATAAAGGTTCGTCAAACGAGCTTTTGGCAATGGAATGCAAGAGCTTTTTGGACTCACGTGGTGTATCGCCAAAAGACGTTAAGGGGCAAACTGGTTCGGCACGGTACAAGCTATTCACAGACGTGAATTTGCGCGATGTGGTCCTCGGACGCCTTTGTAGGCAGATGGTTTCAAATGGAAGTGTTCACCACGGCGTTAGCGCCCGAATGGGTTTAGCGGCAGGCAAGGTTGTGGCCTCTGAAGAAGACGATCTAGAGCAGTTTTTTCAGGATCGTGGTTGGCTGTATTGGAGTCCAGCAGTGATTGTTGCAAAACTAAGGCAGCTGTCTAACGGGAGTTACGAAAACCAGATTTCGTCAGTGGTCGCGAAGTTGTTCATGCGCAATTTGCAGTTGCTTCAATAAACCTCCCGTCGGTGCGCTACCCGCACGATCACTATCACGACGCGCTGATCCTCAATCTTTGCGATCACGCGATGGTCACCCATTCGCCAGCGCCAGAAGCCAGTCCAGTCGCCGACCAACGGCTTGCCGAGGTCGCGCGGGTCTTCGAGCGTAGCGATACGGTTTTCGAGGGTTTTGAGTATACGCGCGGCTGGCTCTCGCCCCAGTTTCTTTAGCTCTTTCGCCGCAGCAGGCGTGAATTCAAGTGTCCACTCGCCGGGTTCAGAGACCAAGGTCCACCTTCACATCTTCGAGCGAGAGTGCATCTTCGGGGCGGAAATCTTTCATCCGCTCTTCGGCGAGGAAATAATCCTCTAACTCGTCGAGATGCGCGGTTATTGCCGCGCGGGCGTAGAAGGTTTTCGTCCGGCCGGTCTTCTCCGCAAGATCGGTCAGTCGCTTTTCAAGGTCCTTGGTGAGTCGTATCGCGAGCATAGCCTTTTCCTTTCGCTATACACGTATAGCAGAATGTGGCTCATGCCTCAATCCGAATAACACCAACACCCCTTCCCATGGTCGTTCACCACGCCCGTTGCTTGCAGATAGGCGTAGATAATCGTTGATCCGACAAAGCTCATGCCGCGCTTTTTCAGCGCTTTCGAGATCGCGTCGGATAGCGGTGTCGAGACCGGGACATCGGCGAAGCTTTTGGGCCGGTTGATGATCGGCTCGCCATCGACATGGCCCCAGAGCCAGGTATCGAAGCTGCCAAATTCCTCCTGCATGGCGATAAAGGCGCGGGCGTTCTTGCGGGTGGAATAGATTTTCAGCCGATTGCGGACGATGCCGGGTTCTTCGCGCAGCGCTTCGAGTTCCGCGGCGCCCATCCCGGCGACCCTGGCGATATCGAAGCCGTGAAACGCGGTGCGATAGCCTTCGCGTTTCCTGAGGATCGTCTCCCAGCTCAGCCCCGCTTGCGCGCCTTCCAGGATCAGCATCTCGAAGAGCAGACGATCGTCATGAACCGGAACGCCCCATTCCTCGTCATGATAGACGCCGTAAAATTCCTTGTCCGGCGAACCGCCGAAGCACCGCAATTTGCCGTCGCTGCCTTCCGTCAGTGCCATCGTCCCGCCTCCCTCTGCCCAGAACATATTGAGAACATAGTGCGCATCCGGTCAAGCGGCGATTGCGCGGAAGGGCCGATTTTCCTGTCCTACAGCGGGGCGGGTCGGGTAAGGAAGGGCCCAGTCAGGCCGAGATCGTTATTGCGAGGTGCCGTTCTGGATTGCGTCGCTAGGCTCGCAAAGACGGTAGTCGGCAAGCGGTCTCTGTGCCGGGAAATAAAATTTCGCGCCGGTAGAGTTTTGCGTGACAATTTCAAACGACGCTTCGTGTCGTTCGTGACCTTTGGAGGAATCTTCGAACCGGCGTCGCCTAGCCGAGCTTGCCGAATTTTTCCTCGAAGGCCGCGATCTCGTCGCGGGCGAGAAGACCGGCCTGCTCGACCCAACGGTCCCGCGCGATGCGGTCGGCGAAGCTGCCGCCGAGTTTCGCGCCGGCCGCCTCGATATCGCCCGCGCTCCAGGCGGCGATCTGGTCGAAACGGGTGACGCCCATCTCGGCAAGGCCCTTGGCCGCCTTGGGGCCGAGGCCCTTGATCTGGGTCAGCTCTTCGCCAGTCTCGCTCGAAACCGGCGCGGGCGGTACGGTGGCCGGGGCCGGAACGGGTTCAACAGCGGGGGGCAGGGCAGGTTCGGCCCGTTTCGCCGGGGCGGCGCTATCGGCCGCGGGCATACCCGCCGCCGTACCGCTGCTCGCTTCGCCGCTCGAGGAACCGAATAGGCGGAAGAGGACGAATAGCACGATCAGCGCGGCAAGGCCGATCAGGATGTAGAGCAGCGTGTCGGACACGAGAAAGGCCTCCGGTTGAACCATGATCGATGGATCGAAGTCGATGTTCGAATCTGGCGGAGGCCTATGCCGGGGGTGGGCGGCCCGCGCAAGGGTTACGCGGGCCGCCCTGTCGGAGCGGGGAAGAAGCGCGGGGCTAGCGCTTGCTTCCCCCGCTGGTCCCGCCTGGCGCGCTCCGCGCCTCGGCGAGTTCGGTGAGCGCGACGAATTCGCCGCGCCAGTAATCCCGGGGCCGGCCCGCGGAGCGCGCCAGCCGCCGGATATCGGCGAAGTCGAACGTGCCGAGATAGGTATCGCCGCGCAGCCGCTGCCCGAAGGCGGCGACGGCGGCGACGAAGGCCATATCGCCCTGCGGCGCCCGGGCATCGGCAACGGCATTGGCGCCGATCGCCTGCTCGATCAGCCGCGAACTGTCTTCGCCCGGCAGCTTGTAGCGCAGGCGCAGATGAGCGAGGTCGGTCACGTCGCTGCCCTGCGGCGCCGTCCGGTTGGCCGAGAAATGCCGCTCGGGCAGCCAGCCGTCATTGCCGACGGGCACGATCTCGTAGAGCGCCGTCACCTGGTGCCCGGCGCCGATCTCGCCGGCATCGACCGTGTCATTGTCGAAATCCTCCTCGTTCAGCAGGCGGTTTTCATAGCCGATCAGGCGATATTCGCTGACAAAGGCGGGGTTGAACTCGACCTGGATCTTGACGTCCGAGGCAATGGTGAAGAGCGTCGAACTCAGCTCCTGCACCAGCGCCCGGTGCGCCTCCATCGCGCTGTCGATATAGGCGTAGTTTCCGTTCCCGTGATCGGCGATCTGCTCCATCATCGCTTCGTTGTAATTGCCGGTGCCATAGCCGAGCGTGGTCAGCGAGATACCCGCCTCCCGCTCGCGCTCGACCATCTCGATCAGCTGGTCGCGATTGGTCGTGCCGACATTAAAATCGCCATCGGTGGCGAGGATGATGCGGTTGATGCCGCCGTCGATCATGTTGGCGCGGGCCGCGTCATAGGCGAGGCTAATGCCCGCTGCGCCCGCCGTCGAGCCGCCCGAACGCAGCTCGCCGAGCGCCTCGATGATCTCGTCCCGGTCGCTCGAACCCGCCAGGATCGTCTTGGTCGATCCGGCATAGGTGACGATCGAAACGCGGTCGCGCGGATTGAGCTGTTCGGCCATCATCGCCATCGAGCACTGGACGAGCGGCAGCTTGTCGCGGCTGTGCATGGAACCCGAAACATCGACGAGGAAGACGAGGTTCGCCGCCGGACGTTCGCTCCGGTCGATATCGTAACCGCGCAGGCCGATCCGCAATAGGCGGGTCTCATCGTTCCACGGCGTGGTGGTGAGGTTGGTGGTGATGCTGAACGGCCGCGAACGATCGCGCGGTGCGGCGTAATCGTAGCGGAAATAGTTGAGCATTTCCTCGGTCCGCACGGCCGCCTGGGGCGGTACGCCGCCCTGGTTCAGCATGCGCCGGACATTGGTGTAGCTGCCCGTGTCGACATCGACCGAAAAGGTCGAAACCGGCTCTTCGGCGACCGCCATGATCGCAGCGACTTCTTCGCCGTCATAGCGTTCGCGATTCTCGGGCGGACGCGGGACGATATAGCCGCTGATCCGGCCGCGGCCGATGGCATCGGCCGCCTCTTCCCGGGCGGGCTGCATACGCGATCCAGTGACGACCGGCGAGGGTCGTTGGAGGGTCTGGGGCGGCGGCGGGGGAGGCGGAGCGGGCGGGCCGCCACTATAGGCCGCGCCCGTCGTCGGGCGGTATCGCCGCTGGTCATATTCGTCGGCATCGTTACTCAGGAACGGCGCGCAGATTTCGTCGGCGGTGGCCGGCGTCATTTCCCTCTGCGTCGCCCGGCTAGGCTGCACGGCATAAACCAGGCCCGTCAGGACCATCGCCGCCATTGGCGCGAAAGCTATTAGGCGCATTTGGATTTCTCCCCTCTGCTGCCGACCCGATGTGACATAATCACATTGGCGCCTGAACGGGCGCTTAATGCCCGCAAAAGAGAAGCGAGACAGCCCTAGATCGGGCCGTTGAGTTTGCCGAATTCCCGCTCGAAAGCCGCGACATTGCGAGCATCGAGCAATTTCGCCTGGTCGACCCAGCGATCGCGCGTGATCCGCCCCTTGAAGGTGTCGAGGTGCGAATCGACCTCGGTGACCTGCGCGTCGCTCCAACCGGCAATCTGCCGGAAATGGAAGACGCCGAGACTGTTCAGCAGGTCGGCGAGCTTGGGCCCCACGCCCTTGATGCGGGTAAGATTGTCAGGCTCGCCCTCGGGCGCCGACAGGAAAGGCGAGGGCGCGGCGGGTTCGGAAGGCGGCGTGGGTTCAGGTTCGGCTTCAGGTTCCGGATCGGCCTGGGGTTCGGGCGCCGGTTCCGCCCCAGCCGCGGGTTCCGGCTCGGAATCGGTGAGGCTCGCCGCAATCAACGGCTCGGCTTCTTGGGCCGGCTCAATCGCCACCGGCTCAGGTCCCGGGAATGGTATGGGCGCCGGTTCGACGGCCGCTTCGGGCTCCAGCTCCAGCGGCGGCGGCACGAAGGCGACGGGTTCCTTACCCTCGGCTTCGAATAGCCGCTCGTCGTCAGCGCCGCCCCAGATCCACCAACCGGTCGCAAGACCGATCACCAAGGCTAGCAGGATGGTGGGCCAGAGGTCTGCGATCAGATCGATCATGCGCGTTCCCCTATACTGCCCTGCGGCCCCAGATCAGCCAGGCGATGCCGAAGCCGATCAGGAACGCTGCCAGGTTGACGAACAGCTGCTGGGTCAAGAGATCCGTCATGAAGCGTCCCCTTGGCCTGTCGCGCTCACCGTGAATTCGACCCGGCGGTTGGCCGGATCGGCCGGATTGCCGCCGATCGGATCGGCCGCTCCGCGGCCCCGGGTGGTCAGCATCGTTTCCGGGACACCGCGTTCGACGAGCGCGTCGCGAACCGTCGTCGCGCGGAAGGCCGACATTTCCATGTTGACCCCTTCGCGGCCCGATGCGCTCGTATAGCCGGCGATATCGATGCGGACGCCGGGGCATTCGCCGGCGGCTTCGGCGATCCGGTCGAGCAGGCGGCGCGCGTCGGGGTTGAGATAGGGCGATCCGCTGCGGAACTGGATACGATCGGAGGCGATGGCGGCGTTGAGCGCGTCGACACAGGCGCCGGACGGCGCCGCGGTGACGTGAGCATTCGCCGCTGCATTTGCTTCGCCGGCCTCTTCTGCCGTGTTGTCGATCGTTTCTTCCGCCGACGCTTCAGCGACCGGGCTGGCGCCGCTATCGTCTGGCGCGCCGCCATTTCCCATGGGGCCAAGCCACAGCCAGGTCAGCGCTACCACTCCCAATAACCCGAGGAGGAATTTCGCCAATGCCGGCATACCCCGCTCCCGTCTCGTTGTTGTGGGACCGAATAGTGTCGGCGAATTACCAAATTTGCAAATGGTTAACCACGTTCGAGTTCGCGCCACCCGATGTCTGAACGAAAGAAGCCGTTCGCAAAATCGATTTCGCCGATGGCTTTATAGGCGGCATCGCGCGCCTCTTGCAGTGTGCTGCCGGTCGCCGTCACGTTGAGCACACGGCCGCCGCTGGCGACAAGCGTGCCATCCTCTCGCGCGGTGCCCGCCTGGAAGACCTTGGCGCCGGACGCATCGGCCTTGTCGATGCCGGCGATCGCGCAGCCCTTTTCGGGCGTGCCGGGATAGCCCTTGGCGGCCATCACCACGGTCATCGCGCTTTGGACGTTCATCGCCGGCGGATCGGCTTCGGCGAGCCGGGCTTCGGCAGTCGCCGCCATCAGTTCCAGCAGATCGGATTCGAGGCGCATCATCAGCACCTGGCATTCGGGATCGCCGAAACGGACATTATACTCGATCAGCTCGGGCCCCTTTGCAGTCAGCATCAGGCCGGCAAAAAGGATGCCGCTATAGGGCGTGCCGCGCGCCGCGAGCGTTTCGATGGTGGGCGTGATGATCTCGTCCATCACGCGCTGGCGCAGCCTGTCGTCGAGAATGGGCGCCGGGCTATAGGCGCCCATCCCGCCGGTATTGAGGCCGGTATCGCCCTCGCCCACGCGCTTGTGATCCTGGGCCGAACCGAAGGGAATGGCCGTCGTGCCATCGACCAATGCAAAGAAGCTTGCTTCCTCGCCGGTCAGGAATTCCTCGATCACGATCTCGGCGCCCGCCTTGCCGAAATCGCCATCGAACATGCCTTCGATGGCGGCCTCGGCGTCTTCCTTCGTTTCGGCGATGACGACGCCCTTGCCTGCGGCGAGGCCATCCGCCTTGATGACGACCGGCAGGCCGAATTCCTTCAGCGCCGGAATCGCCGTTTCAGCCGAAGTAAAGCGCGAATAGCGCGCGGTTGGAATGCCGGCCTCGGCGCACAGGTCTTTCGTAAAGCCCTTCGACCCTTCGAGCTGCGCGGCCTCCTTGTCGGGGCCGAACACGGCAAAGCCCATGGTCCGCAGATTGTCGGCAAGCCCGTCGACGAGCGGCGCCTCGGGCCCGACCACGACCAGCTCGATCGAATTTTTGAGGCAGAAATCTATCGTTGCGCGATGATCGCCGTCCTTGATCTCGACGATCTCGGCATGCTCGGCTATTCCCGGATTGCCGGGTGATGCGAACAGCTTGGTCAGTTTCGGCGATTGCGCGATCTTCCAGGCCAGCGCATGTTCGCGGCCGCCCGAACCAAGCAACAGGACATTCATGCAGTCTACCTCTTCAGACGAGAAATTTTCGGGCCGGGACCAGGCCGATGGCGAAGCTGCGCTGGTAGCCGAGACGATCCCGGGCGACAATGCGCAGCCCTTCACCGTTTCGGAAATCTCGTCAGCGCTCAAACGCAGCGTCGAACGGGATTTCGGCCATGTCCGAATTCGCGGCGAGATTTCGGGGTTCAAGCGCGCCGCCTCGGGCCATTGCTATATGGGGCTGAAGGACGAGAAGGCGGTCATCGACGGCATCGTCTGGAAAGGTCAGGCCGCACGGCTGGCCTTCAATCCCGAGGACGGGTTCGAGGTGATCGCGACGGGCAAGCTCACCACCTATCCCGGCCGTTCCAAATACCAGATCGTCATCGAGCGGCTGGAAGTGGCGGGCGCAGGCGCGCTGATGCAACTGCTCGAACAGCGCCGGAAAACGCTCACCGCCGAAGGGCTGTTTGCCGAGGAGCGCAAGCAGCGTCTGCCCTATCTGCCCAAGACGATCGGGGTCGTCACGTCGCCGACGGGCGCGGTGATCCGCGACATCCTTCACCGGCTCGCGGACCGGATGCCGAGCCATGTCATATTGTGGCCGGTGATCGTTCAGGGCGAAGGCGCGGCCGAACAGGTTGCGCGCGCCGTCCGCGGTTTCGATGCAATGGCGGAAGGCGGCCCGATCGCCCGACCCGACCTGTTGATCGTCGCGCGCGGCGGCGGCTCAATCGAGGATCTCTGGGCGTTCAACGAAGAGATTGTGGTCCGCGCGGTTGCCGAGTGCTCGATCCCCGTCATTTCGGCGGTTGGGCATGAGACCGATACGACCTTGTGCGACTTCGCGGCCGACCGGCGCGCGCCGACGCCGACCGCGGCCGCCGAGATGGCCGTGCCGGTCCGGGCCGAGCTTCTCGCCGGCCTTGGCCAGAGCGGGCTGCGGGCCACCGGTGCGATCCGCCGCCTTGCAGAGCGATTTGCCGACCGGCTGTCCGGCCTCGCCCGGTTGCTACCCAGGCCCGAAAGCCTGTTCGCGCCGCAGGCGCAGCGGATCGATGATCTCGGCGAGCGGGCACTGCGCGCGCTGACGGCCCGCCACGCGCTCGCCGCCGGCGCGCTCCGCCCGTTTCGCGGCCGGCTCGATCCCCGGCTGCTGCAGCGTAACGCCGCGGATGCGAAAAACCGGCTGGCCGGGCTTGCCCGGCTGCTCGAACAACTCCACCCCGAACGCCCGCTGGCGCGCGGTTATGCGCGAGTGATGGAAAGGGACGGCGCGACCCTGGTTTCGGCGGCGCTGGCAGGCAAGGCCGAGGCGCTGACCCTCAAATTCGCCGACGGCAAGGTTGACGTGCGGGTTGAGAAGCCGGGCGGTGGCCCCTATTCTCGCAAGGTAAAGCCGGCCGCCGGGCGTAAAGAGAAGCCCGGTGAGCCAGGTCTGTTCGATTGAGGAGTTGAGACGAGTATGTTGACTTCGCGCGGCGGCCGCACCGCCAGGCTTCACTATATGGCCAACAATTTTCGCATGCTCTCGCCCGGCGATCATGTGCTGTGCGCGGTCACCGGGCTGGCCATCCCGCTGGACGATTTGCGCTATTGGAGCGTCGCGCGCCAGGAACCCTATGCCACCGCCGAAATTTCGGTTCAGGCCGAAGAGGATGCCGGATGAAACGCGCGCTGGGCATTCTGGGTTCGGTCGCCGCGGTGATTGCCTGTTCGCCCGCAGCCCCGGCGGCCGAGGCTGCGGGAACGCGGGTAGCGGCGGAAGAAGCTCCAGGAGCCGCCGCCAGCGTTGCTCCGCGCATGGGCTTCCACTTCGATGGCATTTTCCGTCAAGGCGGCGTCGTGCGCGGCGATGCGCCGGGCGGTACGCGGCGGTTGACCCTCGACGGAGAAGCCGTGCCTGTTACCGGCGACGGGCATTTCCTGATCGGTTTCGGCCGCGATCACGGCACCGATGCGACGCTGGTCGCCACGCTCGACGACGGAACGAGCGTTACCGAAGCGCTCACCATCGCGCCGACCAGCTGGCGCATCGAGCATGTCAATGCGGCGCCGCGCGCCGGCGTCACCTCGGCCGAGTTTCAGCGTCGCCGCGCGCCGGAGCTTGAGCGGATCAACGCCGCCCGCGCCGTCCGGTCGCAAGTCGACGGTTGGCGGCAGAATTTCCTGTGGCCGGTAACGGGGCGGATCAGCGGCCTGTTCGGATCGCAGCGCATCTATCGCGGAGAGCCCGGTTCCTATCATTCGGGCGTCGATATCGCCCGCCCGGCCGGGACACCGATCGTCGCGCCGGCCGACGGCGTCGTCATCCTCGCCGCGCAAACGCCGTTCACGCTGGAAGGCTATTTGCTGATGATCGACCATGGGATGGGGCTCAACAGCGCCTTTCTCCATCTGTCGCGGATCGACGTTGCCGAAGGCGATCGCGTGACGCGCGGCGATCGGATCGGTGCGATTGGATCCAGCGGGCGCGCGACGGGTCCGCACCTCCACTGGAGCATGAAATGGGGCACCGAGCGAATCGATCCCCGGTTCCTTGCCGGCCCGATGCCGAACCCCGGCGCCTGATTGCTGCACTGCGGTAGATGGAGTCTTTCCGCGCCGATTTTCCAAGCAATCAAACAAGCATTCCTAGGCCTTTCGGGTAATATTGTAAGTCGGACAAACCAAACTGTTGCATTTTGGCGACAATCCCTTCCGAACCCGTAAGAATGGCCGAAGCTTTGCTTTACAGGCTCTTCGGCAGGATGCAGTGAGCGCGGCAAGCCTATGGGCGAAGCGCGCATATCGTGCGCCCACTGTCCGCAGGGCTAGATATATAAAGCCGCGATTGTGCGGTGCCTAAACTCCAGAAATAAGGGGCTGGAAACGTGAGCAAGACTTCCAAATTTTCACAACTCAAGGCAGGCGCTGCGCCTGTCGTGATCGGCGTCGCGATGCTGTCGACGCCGGCCTTCGCGCAAGACGAACTTGCTGAAGCCAGTGCGAGCCAGCCGGCCATCGTCGTTACCGGTTCGCGTATCACCAACCCGAACCTCGAACAGTCGAGCCCGGTCCAGGTTGTCGGCCAGGACGAAATCGATCTGCGTCAGGCGACGAACGCCGAAGAGCTGATCGGCGAACTTCCGGGCATCGCACCGGGCATCAACAACTCGGTCAACAACGGTTCGGGCGGCATCGCCACGCTGAACCTGCGTAACCTGGGTTCGACCCGTAACCTGATCCTGCTTGACGGCCAGCGCCTCGTTCCGGCGTCGCTGGCCAGCCAGACCGACCTTAACATCATCCCGGTCGCGCTGATCGAGCGTGTCGAGGTTGTTACCGGCGGTGCTTCCTCGGTCTACGGCGCCGACGCCATCACCGGTGTCGCGAACTTCATCACCCGTCGCGATTTCGAGGGTGTCGAAGCTGCCGTTACCTATGGCCTCACCGAGCGCGGCGACGGCGAACGTTTCCGTGGCGACGTGACGATCGGTGCGAACTTCGCCGACGGCCGCGGTAATGCGGTCCTCAACGTCGGTTATCAGCAGGTCGACGACGTCCTGCAGGCGAGCCGCATCATTTCGCAGGACACATTGTTCGTCGAAGGCTCGGCCATCGGTTCGGGCACCTCGGTTCCGACCCGCGTTACCAGCAGCCTCGACGGCGGCGCGACGGGCGGCACCAACCAGTTGAACCCCACCGGCGACGCCTTTGTCCCGACATACAACAGTTTCAACTTCGCGCCGTTCAACTTCTTCCAGACGCCGCTCGAGCGTTACAACATCTACGGTTCGGCGCGCTACGAGATCACGCCGGGAATCGAAGTGTATTCGCGGGCGATGTTCACGAAGACCACGGTCAACCTGCAGCTCGCCCCGTCGGGTCTGTTCCTCGACACCTGGCAGCTGCCGATCAACAACCCGTTCCTGACCGACACGATGCGCACGCAGATCTGCAACGCGCCGACCGTCACGGGACAATTTGCCGGCGGAGCGGCCGAATGTATTGCCGCCGGCGCCGCGACGGATTCGACCGATCCGCTCTATCGCGAGGCCGCGGTCACCATCGCCCGCCGTCTCAACGAGCAGGGTCCGCGTAACAACACGATCATCACCAACCAGTTCCAGGTCTGGACTGGCCTGCGTGGCGATCTGACCGATACGCTCAGCTACGATGTTTCGGCTTCGTACGGCGAATCCCAACGCACCAACACGCGGACGGGCTGGGGCCTCAAGTCTCGTGTCCAGAACGGGTTGCGCGCGCTCGATGCGACGACCTGCGAAGATGCGTCCAACGGCTGTTTCCCGGTCAACCTGTTCGGTGGCGGCGTTGGCGAGAACATCGATCCGCGCGCGGTTGCCTATTTCAACCAGCCGGCGGGCTTCACCGACACGACGTCGCTTGCGGTCGTCTCGGCCTTCTTGGCGGGTGAACTCGGCGAAAGCGGCTTCTTCACCGAAACCCCGATCGGTTTCTCGGTGGGTACGGAATACCGTGAGTATAACGCCAGCCGCGTTTCGGACATCTCGGCCGGCACGCAGGACGAAGTTCTCGGTACCGGCGCTCCGTCGCCGACCTTCTCCGGTGGCTATGACGTCATCGAAGGCTATGCCGAACTCATCGTTCCGATCGTCGAGGACGTTCCGGGCTTCTACAGCCTGACGGCGGAAGGCGGCATCCGCGTTTCGGATTATTCGAACTCGGGTACGAGCGTTACGTGGAAAGCCGGTGGTAGCTGGGAACCCTTCCAGGGCTTCCGGATCCGCGGCATCTACCAGCGTTCGGTGCGTTCGCCCAATATCGGCGAGCTCTTCGCGCCGGTGACCACCGGTCTGACCGCCCTCACCGCTGATCCGTGCGCAACCGATCCCGTCGCCGGGACGGATCCGACCGGCAATGCCACTCTGACGGCGATCTGCATAGCGCAGGGCGCGCCTCCCGGCACGATCGGCGCCATCGATCCGCCTTCGGCGGCGCAGGCTAATGCCACCGCTGGCGGCAATCCGAACCTCGACGTCGAGAAAGCCAATTCGTTCACGATCGGCGTGATCGTGACGCCGCCGCAGGTTCCGGGTTTGTCGGTGACCGTCGATTATTACAATATCAGGGTGACCGGAGCGATTACGAACCCGACGTCGGGCGACATCATGCAGCCCTGCTTCGGCCCGAACAACGACGGCAATGGCTCCGATCCGACCGCTTGCGCCAATATTGTGCGTAACCCGCTCAACGGTTCGCTGAATGGTGGTGGCGATACGCCGGGCCTGATCCTCCAGCTGACCAACCAGGGTACGCTGGAAACCAGCGGTATCGACTTCCGGGTCAACTACACACTGCCGGTCAGCTTCGGTTCGGTGAATTTCGACCTCAACGGTAACTGGACCGACGAACTGCTGTTCCAGGCCAGCCCGACCTCGATCAACCGCGAGTGCGTCGGTTTTTACAGCGCCAACTGTGAGCCGATCACCCCGGAATGGGCGTTCAACTTCCGCACCACGTTGAGCATCGACGACCTCGTCGATGTCTCGCTGCTGTGGCGCTGGACGGACGGTGTCGAATATGAATTCGCCGCTACGACAACCGGTATTCTGCCTGACTATCTGGCGATCGACGACGCTTCCTATTTCGACCTGTCGGTCCGTTCGAACGTCAGCGAGAATTTCGACGTGACCTTCTCGATCAACAACTTGCTTGATCGCGATCCGCCGAACGTCAGCTCGTTCATCGGTTCGTCGACCTACAACTCGGGTAACACCTATCCGACGACGTACGACGTTCTTGGCCGTACCTACTCGGTTACCGGCCGCGTTCGCTTCTAGGCGATCGGCTGAACCACAAAATGGGCGGCGGGGGGTTTCCCTCGCCGCCTTTTTTTGTGCAACAAGAGCACCCGCACTGAGCAGGCACTTTGGGGAGCGCGCGTGACGAGCACCGATGGCAATCGCCCTGTGGCGCAGCTTTTGCCCGGCCAGGATGACGGCGCCGCTCCGTCTCAAATTATCGAAACCGCGATGGCGATGCGTGATCGCGGCCATGCGGCGGAGGCCGTGCCGCTGGTCAGGCAAGCGCTGAACCGCAGCCCCGATCATCTTCGTCTATGGCATGTGCTCGGCCTGCTCCACCGCGCGCTCGAGGAATCGGCCGCTGCAATCGATGCCTTCGAACATGCCGTGGGCCTCGCACCGAGAGATCCCAAAGTTACCCATGCGCTGGCGCGGGTCACCATGGAGGCTGGGCTGCCGGCCACCGCGCTCTACGAGGCCGCGCGCAGCGTTGCCCCTGCCGACGGCGACCTTTTGATTGGCCGTGCGGCGGCGCAAGCGGCGCACGGCGAGATCGAGCAGGCGATCGTCGATCTCGATGCGATACTCGCCGCTAACCCGGCCTGGGTCCAGGGCCAGAATTCACTTGCGGAGTTTCGCTGGATGGCCGGGCAGCGCGATCGGTTCACGGCCGGCTTCGAACGCGCGCTTGCGGCCCGGCCCGGCGATCAGGCGCTCTGGCTTGCGTTGTTGAACCAGCATGTCCGTGTCGATCAGTTCGCGGAGGTTCGCGATATCGTCGGGAAAGCGCGCAGCCATCTCGCCGGTAATCAGGCGCTTGATGTGTTCGAGGCGATTGCCGCATCCGAGCTTGGTGACAAGGAGCGGGCCGACCATTTGTTCGCGGCTTTGGCGCCCTATCCGGATATCGCTTTTTCGGTTCGCGCGATGCGCCACATGCTTCGGACGGATCGGCCGGAAGAGGCCGCGCGGATCGGCGAAGGGCTGATCGGCAAACCGGCGGAAAATGAAATGTGGCCGTATCTCGGCCTAGCGTGGCGCATTCTTGATGATCCGCGCTGGCACTGGCTCGAGCGCGACGAACGACTGATCCGGACCTATGATATTGCGGACAGGATCGATTTTGGTGCGCTGGCCGTTCTTCTGCGGAAACTCCATGTGCTGAAGGCCGATATGGCTGGCCAGTCGGTGCGCGGCGGAACCCAGACGGATGGACCGCTGTTCGCCCGGGCCGAAGCGGAAATTCGCAACCTTCGTAAATGCCTTGTCGATGTTATCGAGAGCCATATGCGCGCGCTCCCACCAATCGACGCCACCCATCCGGTGCTCCGCCACGCGCCGGGCATCGTCCGCTTTGCCGGATCATGGTCGGTGCGTCTCGCCACGGCCGGGCGTCACACCAATCATATCCATCCGCAGGGGTGGTTAAGCTCCGCCCTCTATGTCGCATTGCCCGACCCCGCCGAGTTAGGCGCCGAACCGGCGGGATGGCTGGCCTTCGGCAGGCCGCCTGAAGAATTGGGGCTCGATCTCGAGCCCTATGAGAGCGTTCGCCCGAAAATCGGATCTCTGACGCTTTTCCCTTCGATCATGTGGCACGGAACGGTGCCATTCGATGGCGGCGAGCGACTGACGGTTGCGTTCGACGTCGCGCCGCCATCCTGAGTTCGGAAAAATCAGCCAAGCAGGGGGTGGCGCTCAGCGAAATTCGCGCCGAGGCCGTCCGCGACATGCTCCAACCAGATGGCGACCTTGTTGATCTCATCGGTATAGAGATCTTCCGCGGCCCGCTCATCCTCGCGCAGAGACGCGTCGAATTCGGTGCCGAACTTGGAATGGGATGTGAAGGCAGGCCCGCTGAGTATAGCCTCGATCTGCGCCGGGGTCAGGTCCAGCCCGAAATATGTGGCTAGCGCCGCGATCGCCTCGCGCGGCTGCGCGAGCAGCGTTTCGCTGTCGAGCATCCGCATACGCTCCGGACCCAGCTGATCTGCGAGGCGCATGAAGTGGATATGTTGCGCCAGCCAGGCAAGACCGGCGATCTGGAGATCGGTCTGGCCGAACAGTTCATCGGCCGAATAGCCGAGGCTCATCAGGCCCGATTTCTGCAGTCCGGCGAACAGTTCACGCGCCCATAGCCGGCCGGTGATCCCCTTGCGGGCGATCGAGCCCAGAAAGACCCGGGGCGGAGCGTGAAGAAAGACGGCGCAAGTGTCGGGGCGCAGTCGCATGATCCGCTCAGCCTCGAAATTGACGATGCAGGAGGGTTTGACGATCACGGCCTCTCCAGGTTCAAGCGGCCGCGCCAGTAATCCCAGCGTTGCCGCCAACGCGGCGTCGACTTGTGCTTCCGATGCGCCGCGGATCCGATACCCGGCCACGTCCTGCAGCGCCTGCGGTTCCTTGAGGCCCATCGCCGCGCCGGGAAGATCGAAGGCACGCGCGACCAAAGTCGAGCAGCAAAAGCCGGAATGGAATACGAAACGTAGCGCCGCCCCGGTGGTTTGCTGCGTCGCGGCCTCGCGCGCCAAAGTCTGCCATTCTCCATCGGTTCCCAAATATTCTTCGGACAGAAAAACGGCCTCGCGATGGTCCTCCCGTAGCACCCTGCGGAGCCGAAACTGGTCTCGGGTCTCGTCATAGCGAACGGGGAACCAATGTGGATCGTCGACGATGCTTTTCGTGCTTGCGGCTTCGGCCATGGGCCCGGTCTGCAGGCGAAAGAAAAGGCGGTCAACCGCAACTGCCGAAGCGCCCATTGCCAAATAATATACCGTTTCGTAATATTCGGCGAGTTTCCGTTTTGGAGAGGCGTTGATGAAAGCGGCATTATACTGGTTGGCGGCAGCGATGGCTTTGTCCGTATCGCTGTTTCCGGCGCATGCGATCGACGAAACGCTTGGACAGGAATCTGATGAACTCGATCCCTATGCGCCCGAGGCGGTTCGCTGCGAACGGCGGGCGGTCACTGGATCGCGCGTCCGGCGGGTCCGCATCTGCATGACCAATGCCGAATGGGCGGACTTGCGCGATTCGGGCAATCGGGACGCAGGAAATTTGGTGGATAGCGGTTCGATTGCCGGTTGTAGAAGTCCCGGCGTGGGCCCCAACGGGTGTTAGTTAGCACTCGCAGCGAAAAAACGCTTGCCAAACCGGCGATTGTGCAATCTCCGCTGCAAATCCGGGCATTTCCGGCCTGGCGCAATAGTCAATTCGTGCGAACACTGATAAACGTGACCGCATGAAAGGATGACGCTGATGAAAATGACCACGATTTGTATCGCGGCTATCGGGGTGGCGGCAATTACGACGCCATTATCGGCTTATCGCCCCGGCGATAATTGGGCGCCCGGCGCTCCCGGCTCCGGACCGCCCAATGGAAACCGCGATCCCGATCACATTGTTTGTCAGGCGCGGGGCGTCACCGGATCGCGTGCGCGTTCGGTCAGGATTTGCATGACCAATGCCGAATGGGCGGACTTGCGCGATACTGAAAACCGCGATGCCGATACTCTAATATTCAATGGTACGCGTTCGGGCTGCCAAAATCCCGGGGTGAGCGGAGCCGTCAACGCGCCTTGCTAGAAGGCTTTAACGCATCGCTTGGCGACAAGGCGGGGACGGGCTTCAGCCTCCGCAATAGCAACCACGATCGGGACGGCGTCACCTGCCGGGATCGCGGTGTCACGGGTTCTCGGGCCCGGTCCTTCAGGATTTGCATGATCACGCTCAATAGACGAAATTAGCCTTGGCGATCGCGGGGCGGGCGCCTGCAACGCTGTCGGGACCGGCTGTCCTCGTTGCTAGCGAATTCGCGAGACGGAAATAAAGCCGGTGCGTCCTTCGACGCGCAACCGGAATCCGCCAAGCCCGCCGCGCGAAACGGTAGCGATCGACCCGACCCGGACGCGCCCGCGCAGGCTGCTGTTATTTCCCTCGCGCCAAATCTGGCCATTTTCGAGCAGGAAGACACGCCGCTGCGTGGCATCGACCAAGGTCTCGGTGATCGGTGAGGTTACCTCCTCCGGTTCAGCAGGTTCCAAGGCTTCCGCCGCGGCCAGGGCGTCCGCATCGCCGCTGCGCTCGGCACGCTCGACTTCGCGATCATAGCGTTCCTCGATCTGGATGGCCGAAAGTCCGAAATCCTCTGCCCGGCGTCTGTTGCGGCGTTCCCGCCGGGCTTGCTGCGCGGTGGCCGCGCCTGCAAGCGCCTGATCGAAACAGGCGAGGCGAGCCGCATTATCGGTGAGGATGGCGCATTCACGAAACGGTTCAAGCGCTTCGTCATCGTCATCCGCAAGGACGGGGCTATGGGCAAGGGCGAGAACGGCACATCCCAAAACGCCGGCGGCAAGGACCTTACGCATAAACAGCCTTTCGATCAGCAATCCGGTCTCCACGAACACGCGCTTTCATCGCGCATCTCGGGCCCGATTGCTAGTCCGTCTTCAGTATTAGCGCGCCGTCGCCTTCGTCGATCTTCACCGTCATGCCATCAGCGATATCACCCCGCAGAATCGCGTCGGCGAGCGGGTCCTGCACATATTTCTGCACCGCGCGTTTCAGGGGCCTTGCGCCGTAGACGGGATCATAGCCGACGCGGCCCAGCCATTCGCGCGCCTTCTCCGAGAGCTGGATCTCGATCTTGCGATCCGTGAGCAGCTTCTGGACGCGGGCGACCTGAATATCGACGATCGGCGCCATATGCTCCTGGCTGAGGCGATGGAACAGAATGATTTCATCGAGCCGGTTCAGGAATTCCGGGCGGAAATGGCCGCGCACCGTTTCCATCACCTGGGTTTCCACCTCGCTCACCTTTTGATCGTCGCCGAGCGACGAGAGATACTGGCTGCCGAGGTTCGAGGTCATGATGATCAGGGTATTGGAAAAATCGACCGTGCGGCCTTGGCCGTCGGTCAATCGCCCGTCGTCGAGCACCTGCAAAAGGACGTTGAAGACGTCGTTATGCGCCTTCTCGACCTCATCGAAGAGCACGACCTGATAAGGCCTTCGGCGGACGGCTTCGGTCAGCACGCCGCCTTCCTCATAGCCGACATAGCCAGGAGGCGCGCCGATCAACCGGGATACCGCATGCTTTTCCATGAATTCGCTCATGTCGATGCGGACCATCGCATTCTGGTCGTCGAACAGGAATTCGGCGAGCGCCTTGGTCAACTCGGTCTTGCCGACACCCGTGGGGCCGAGGAACAGGAAACTGCCGAGCGGCCGATTCGGGTCCTGAAGGCCTGCCCGGGCGCGGCGGACGGCTGTCGACACGGCGTTCACCGCCTCTTCCTGTCCAATCACGCGCTTGCCGATATGCTCTTCCATCTGGAGCAGTTTTTCGCGTTCGCCTTCGAGCATCCTTTCAACGGGAATGCCGGTCCAGCGTGACACGACCGAGGCGATGTCCTCGCTCGTCACCTCCTCGCGCAGCATCGCGCCGTCGGTCGCTTCGCCGGCTTCTGCGAGCTTGCGTTCAAGGTCCGGAATCGTGCCGTAGGAAAGCTCGCCCGCCTTGGCGAGATCTCCGCCGCGCTGCGCCTGTTCAAGCCGGATTCGCGCCGCGTCGAGTTCTTCCTTCAGCTTGCCTTCGGCAGCGATCTTATCGCGTTCGGCTTGCCAGCGCTGGGTCAGCGCGGCATTTTCCTCTTCCAGATTGGCGAGTTCGGCTTCGATCACGGCAAGCCGGTCCTTCGATGCCTGGTCGCTTTCCTTAGACAGGGCTTCGCGCTCGATCTTCAACTGAATGATCCGCCGATCGAGATTTTCGATTTCCTCGGGCTTCGATTCGACTTCCATGCGGATACGCGACGCCGCCTCGTCCATCAGGTCGATCGCCTTGTCGGGCAGGAACCGGTCGGTGATGTAGCGTTCGGACAGCGTCGCGGCGGAGACGAGCGCGCCGTCGGTGATGCGCACGCCGTGGTGGAGTTCGTATTTTTCCTTGATGCCGCGAAGGATCGAGATCGTATCCTCGACGCTTGGTTCTTCTATGAAGACGGGCTGGAAGCGGCGCTGCAGCGCGGGATCCTTCTCGACATATTTGCGGTATTCGTCGAGCGTTGTCGCGCCGATACAATGCAGCTCGCCGCGGGCGAGCGCCGGTTTCAACAGGTTAGACGCATCCATAGAGCCTTCCGAGGCGCCGGCGCCGATCAAGGTATGCATCTCGTCAATGAACAGGATGATCTCGCCGCCAGCGTCCTTGACCTCGTCGAGCACGCCCTTCAGCCGCTCTTCGAACTCACCGCGATATTTCGCGCCGGCAATCAGTGAACCCATGTCGAGCGACAGCAATTTGCGGTTCTTCAGGCCGTCCGGCACATCGCTATTGGCGATGCGCAGCGCGAGGCCTTCGGCGACGGCCGTCTTGCCGACGCCGGCCTCACCGATGAGCACGGGATTGTTCTTGGTGCGCCGAGCCAGGATTTGGATCGTGCGGCGGATTTCCTCGTCGCGACCGATGATCGGATCGATCTTGCCTTCGCGCGCGCGTTCGGTGAGGTCGGCCGCGAACTTCTTGAGCGCGTCGTAGCGGTCCTCCGCGCTGGCGGTATCGGCCGTCCGGCCGCCGCGCAGTTCGTTGATCGCGGTGTTGAGTGCCTCGGCCTTGAGCCCGGCATTGGCGAGTGCGTCGCCCGCCGCGGTACCTTTGGCGAGCGCCAGGGCGAGCAGCAGCCGTTCGACGGTAACGTAGGAGTCGCCGGCCTTGGTCGCGATCTGCTCTGCCTGATCGAGGACGCGGACGGAATCATTGTTGAGCTGCGGCGTCTGTTGCGCGCCGCCACCTGAAACTTCGGGAATCTTGGCGAGCGCTTCGTCGATTTCACGTATTGCAGCCTCGGCACTGCCGCCAGCCCGGCCGATCAGGCCGGCTGCCAGGCCTTGCTCATCCTCCAGCAACGCCTTGGCGAGATGTTCGGGGCCCACTTGCTGGTGGCTCATGCGGATCGCAACCGTCTGTGCGGATTGCAGAAACCCCTTTGCGCGATCGGTGAACTTTTCGAGATTCATGGCCCATCCCTGATAAACTATTCGTTTCGGATATAATGTTGCACTTCTACAACACAAGGGCCCAGGTCACGGCCGAGGTTGCACTTGCTGCAATCGCGAAGAGATTGTTGCGGCGCAACAAGTCACCACAATATTATTACGACACATGTGGCTATATTATAGATATGTTGCATCCGAGCAACAGATTTGCGTCGGTATACTTCATATTGCCTACCGCCAGTTTACAAGATTTACGTTGCGGTGCACAAAAACAGGCAACAGGGGCTGTGTATTTTTCGACCGAGCGTCTTCGACAAGACGCGATTCCGGCAGCGTGCCCCTGTGTCAACAAGGGGACCGCACATGATCCGCAAATCCACTATCTTGAAACTAAGCGCCGCGCCGACGATTCTCGCCGCCGCCCTAGCCGCTTCGCCGGCCATCGCGCAAAGCAATGCCGAAATGGCCGCGAATACCGGTTCCGGCCCAACCATCATCGTCACCGGTTCGCGCATTTTGCGGGATCCGAATGAGGCCTCACCGGTTCCGATCACGTCGATCACGACGGACGATATCCAGCAATCGGGCACGACCGATGTCGTGGAAATTCTGCAGGAACTGCCGGCGCTTTCGACCTCGACCAGCGGATCGCAGTCGATCGACGGCGTTTTCAGCGGTGGGCTCGGCGTTGGCCAGTCGGTGCTTAACCTGCGCGGTCTCGGTCGCGCGCGCACGCTCGTCCTCGTCAACGGCCGCCGTCACGTTTCAGGCGTGGCCGGCGAACAGAGCGTCGATATCAACACCATACCCTCGGCGCTGATCGAACGCGTTGACGTCCAGACTGGCGGCGCCTCGGCTATCTACGGCGCCGATGCGGTGACCGGTGTGGTGAATTTCGACTTGCGGGACGATTTCGACGGCGTCCGTGCCAATGTCCAAAGCGGTATTTCTTCGGAAGGCGATGGCTGGTCGATCGACGCGGACATCACGGCCGGTTGGAACTTCGCCGATGGCCGGGGCAATATAACTATTTCAGCTTCCTATTCGCGCCAGAGCGAAATCCTGTTCGGCGATCGGGCGCGCTCGCGCAACAACGGTATCGCCGACGATCTCGGCCATCCCGATCTGCGGTTCCAGAGTGGCGATATCGGTACCGATACGCCGAACTTCTCGCAATTCTATAATACCGCCAACGGCTTTTTCCCGACCGGATTCCTGATCCCGACCACCGCGGCGGATTTCATCGCCGATTATCAGGCGGCGTTCGGTATGGCGCCGAGCCTTACCTCTGCCGAACAGGCGCTGATCGACCGCGCGGCAAATTCCCCGGCCCGCGCGATTCGCACCCAGCCGACCTTTTCGCTTAGTTCGCCCTACGGCATTCTTGTGGCTGGCAATTTCGGCGTACCAGATCTCAACACCTTCGACTATGTCGCGCCCGGAGTTGATCTCGACAGCAATGGAACCGACGACTGTTTCGATTCGAACGTGGGCTACAACAGCCAGCTCTTCGGAAGCGCCTTCGGCATCGCCGGCGGCTGCTATTTGATCACGCCTTCAGGTGCGGTACGGCCCTATCAGGATGGACAGATTACGGGCCTGTTCAACCAGTTCGGCGGCGACGGCATTGCCAACAATTATGACGTGAACAGCCTGATCCCGGAAACCGAGCGGTACACGATCAACCTGCTCAGCCGGTACGAGTTTTCGCCTGGCGCCGCGATCTTTTTCGAGGGCAAATATGTGTTCAGCGAGGCCTATGCCCAGGGTCAGCCGAATACCTTTTACGACCTGCTGACGATCCATAACGACAACCCGTTCATTCCGCCCGAACTGCAGGCTCTGGCGGATGCTTCCGAACTCATTGCGCCAGCTTTCGGTTTGGGTGGCGGATCGCCGCTCGATGGCGGCAATGGCCTCTATCTGACCCGCGATCCGGTCGATCTCGGCCCGAATCGCGACCGCTTCAAATATGAGACCTGGCGCTTCCTGGCCGGGCTCGAGGGCCAGATCACCGATCATCTCGCCTATGAGATGTCGGCCAATTATGGGCGTTTCGAACAGACCTCTTACGACCGCAATCGCGTGATCCAGGATCGCTGGTTTGCAGCTATCGACGTGATTTCCGATCCGGTTACGGGCAGCCCGATTTGCCGCTCCGATATTGATCCGACGGCACCGGCGACGACGGTTTTTGGCATTCCGGCCTTCGATCCGGGATTTTTCACGTTCAATCCGGGCGATGGCCAGTGCCAGCCGGCGAATGTTCTGGGCGGGGCTGGTGGCATCAGCCAGGCCGCGATTGACTTCATCACGGCGACGACGGTCAACAAGTTCACCCTGCAGCAGTTCGTCGTCAACGGCACACTGATCGGCGATACCGGCGCGTTTCTCGAACTGCCAGGCGGTCCGGTCGATTTCGTGGTCGGCGTCGAATTCCGCGACGAGCGTTCGACCTCGACCTTCGACCCGCTGGTCCGCGGTGTCGTCCCGGTGGCAACTGCCTTCGCCAATCAGGGCGATCTGCTCCGGGATCTCGGCCTTTCGCAGAATTCGCTGGTATTTGACCCGTCATCAGTCATTTCGAATTCGAGCGGCGAATTCAGCGTATACGAAGTGTTCGGCGAGGTTCGCTTGCCGCTGCTCGACGATATGCCACTGGCCCATCGCCTGGAGGTCGGTGCGGCCGCTCGCTACGCGGATTATTCGACCGTCGGCACGACCTTCACCTGGAATGTCAACACACTCTACGAACCCTTTGAGGGCATCCGGTTCCGGGCAACCTATGCCGAGGCGGTGCGCGCGCCGAATATCAGCGAGCTGTTCGATCCGGCGCAGGGCGCCTTCTTCCGGCCGATCGATCCGTGCGATGTCAGCGTCATCCCGACGGCGCCCGATCCCGCGCTCCGGCAGCAAAACTGCCTGACGGACCTCGGCCCGGCCATCGCGAACGGTGGTGGTTCCACATATGTTTATCAGGATCCGCTCACGGCCCGTTTCTCGGGCTCGATCGGCGGCAACCCTAGTCTCGAGGAAGAGACGGCGACGACCTATTCGCTGGGCGTGCAGCTCGCGCCGACCTTTCTGCCGGGCTTCCTGTTCAGCGCCGACTATTACAATATCGAGATTGAGAATGCGATTTCGACCGTTGCTTCGCAGGACATCGTCGACAATTGCTACGACAGCACGAGCTTCCCGAACGATTTCTGCACCTTGTTCGATCGCAATGCGGCGACCGGTGGTTTTACCTTCCTTCGTCAGACCTCGCTGAACTTCGCGCGGCTGGAGACGGCGGGTATCGACTTTGCCGCAGTCTACCGGTTCGATATCGGCGATCATATTTTCACGCTGCGCGCCAATGCGACCTGGGTCGACAAGATCAACAACTTCTTCGATCCGGCGGATCTTACCAATGTCGATCCCGAACTTGGCGAAATCCAGCGACCCGAATGGGCTGGCCGCGCTTCGATCAGCTGGAACTGGAAGGACCTCACCATAAGCGGGGGACGCAGTATCTGGACGGAATGGCGCTGCGTTCGGTCGAGGTCGAGACTGCCGACCTGACCTTCGGTCCGGACGGTTTCGTTGGGGACACCTGGATCCACGACGTGTCGTTCAACTATGACATCAACGACTGGGTGAACATCTATGGCGGCGTGAACAATATCACCAACACCCGGCCGTTCATCACCGAACAGGCCTATCCGGTGAGCCCAATCGGCCGCTACTTCTTCCTCGGTGCGACGGTCGCATTCGACTAAACATTAGCCGCTGCTTCGGAAGGACGAAATGAAGGCGTCCCCGCCGTTTGCGGCAGGGGCGTCTTTCCTTTGTCGATCCCAGCGGCCGCTCGCCCGGGCATCGCTTGCACCGCTCCGCGCCGCCGCTATTGTTTCCCATCGATTTTTTCGAGGGGAATCGCCGATGCGCCGCCTGATAGTTGCCCTGCTCATGCCGCTTGTCTTGATCGCCGCGCCCGCCATGGCGCTTGATCATCACGAAGCGGTGCCAGCCGGGCCGCAACCCAATGTCACGGCGGCCGATCTCGTCGACGATATAACCATCCCCTTTGAGGAGTTTACGCTCGACAACGGCCTTCGGGTCATCGTCCATGAAGACCGAAAGGCACCGGTCGTCGCGGTGTCGATCTGGTACCATGTCGGATCGCGGAATGAGCCTGCCGGGCAAACCGGTTTTGCCCATCTCTTCGAACATCTGATGTTCAACGGATCGGAAAACGCGCCCGGCGACTTTTTCGAACCGCTGCGGGAGATCGGTGCGACCGACTATAACGGTACGACCTGGTTCGACCGGACCAACTATTTCCAGACCGTACCGGTGCAGGGGCTGGAGCTGGCTCTGTATCTGGAATCAGACCGCATGGGGCATCTTCTCGGCGCGGTGACGCAGGAGAAGCTCGATAACCAGCGCGGCGTCGTCCAGAATGAAAAGCGTCAGGGCGACAACCAGCCCTTCGGCCTCGTCGATTATGTGCAGATGGATGCGCTCTTTCCCGAGGGCCATCCCTATCGCCATTCGACGATCGGTTCGATGGCCGATCTGGATGCGGCAAGCCTGGAAGACGTCCAGGCCTGGTTCCGCCGGCATTACGGACCGAACAACGCGGTCCTCGTGCTTGCCGGCGATATCGACGCAGAGGCAGCGCGCCCGCTCGTCGCGCGCTATTTCGGCGATATCCCGCGCGGCCCGGAAACCGAGCAAGTCGACCCCGGCGTGCCGACGCTGGCCGAGCGGCAGGATATCCTGATGCACGACAATGTCGCGACGACGCGGCTTGCCCGAACCTGGGTCGTGCCGGGCCTCAACGATCCGGCAACCGCCGATCTCGACGTGGCGGCGAGCGTCTTCGGAGGTCTCGCCAGTTCCCGGCTCGACAATATCCTTGTCCGCGAAGAGCAAACGGCAGTGAGCGTGAGCGCCTTCGTCCAGCAGTTCGAATATATGAGCCTGTTCGAAATACAGGTGAATGTCGCCCCGACCGCCGATGCAGACGTCGTTTCCGCGCGGCTCGACGAACTGATCGCCGACTATATCGCAACCGGCCCCACGGGGGACGAGGTGAACCGCGTCGCGATGAGCGAAGTATCGGGCCGTATCGCTGGTCTCGAACAGGTTGGCGGATTTGGCGGCAAGGCGACCGTGCTGGCCACCGGCGCACTCTATTCGAACGATCCCGCCTATTACCGTACGCAATTGGAACGGGTCGGCGCGGCGACGCCGGAAAGCGTAGTCGCGGCCATGCAAAACTGGCTGACACGGCCTGTGCTGGCGATGCGCATCGAGCCCGGCGAGCGCGGCGCGTACGAGGAATCTTCCTCGGTTTCGGTTGGCGAACGTACCAGCGGCTGGCGCCATCCTGCCTATTATCTCCAGCCCGGCGAGGAAGCGCCCGCGATCGCCGCATCGGGCGATGATCTTGGCACGCGTTCGGTGCCGCGACCGCCGGTCGGCACGATCGACGATCTCGATTTCCCCGAAGTCGAGCGCGCGACCTTGTCGAACGGCGTCGCCGTCCGTTTCGTGCGCCGCAGCGCGGTCCCGACGATCCTCACCATGTTGAGCTTCGACGCCGGCAATTCGGCGGACCGTGCCGATCGGCTGGGCACCCAAACGCTTATGCTGGCGCTGATGGACGAGGGCACGACGAGCCTTAATTCGACCGAGATCGCGGAGGCCGAGGAACGGCTTGGCGCGGCGCTCGGTTCGGGGGCGTCGGTCGATCGCACGACCTTTAGTATCTTTGCCCTGACGCCCAATTACGGACCTTCACTGGATTTACTGACCGATGTGGTGCGCAACCCGGCCTTCGCGCCGGACGAGATCGAGCGGCTGCGGGCTTCGCGGCTGGCCTCGATCGCCGCCGAACGGACATCGCCGTCCGGCCTGGCAAGTCTCAATCTCTGGCCGCGGCTGTTCGGCGAGGCTCATCCCTATGGCCGCCCGACGAGCGGGCTCGGGACGCCCGAGACGGTGGCCGCGATCACGCGCGATGATCTTGTCGATTTTCATCGCAGCTGGGTCCGGCCTGAAAAGCTGGCGATCATGGTCGTCGGCGATTCAACCCTGGATGAGGTGGTCGCCATGCTGGAGCCGCGGTTCGGCAATTGGGCGGGCGAGGGCGAGCCGGGGGCCAAATCGCTCGACGTTGCGATTCCCGAACCCGACCCCCGCATCATCCTCGTCAACCGGCCCGATTCGCCGCAATCGGTAATCTATGCCGGGCAGGTGCTGGATATCGAGGGCACGGACGAGCTGCTGCCGCTCTTGACCGTCAACGAGGCGCTGGGCGGCGGCTTTCTCTCGCGGATCAATATGGAGCTGCGGGAGGTGCGTGGCTGGTCCTATGGTGTGAGCGGATCGCTCAACCGGTTCCGGGGGCCGGTCAGCTATACCATCTATGCGCCGGTCCAGGCCGATCGCACGGGCGATTCGATCGTAGCGATGCGCGAACAGATCGAAGCCTTTCTGACGACCGACGGTATCCGGCCCGAAGAAGTCCTGCGTGCGGTCACCGGCAGCATTCGCAGTCTGCCGGGGCGGTTCGAGACTTCGGGCGGCGTTGCGGGCGGCCTTGCGAACAACGAACTCTATGATCGGCACGACGATTATTATGACGGGATCGCGCAAATGTACCGCGCGCTGGACGCGGATCAACTCGATGCGGCGGCGCGTTCGGCTATCGATCCCGACGCATTCATCTGGATCATCGTCGGCGATGCCGAACAGGTGCGGCCGCAGCTTGACGCGCTGGGTCTGGACGTCGAAACAGTCGAACCTCAATAACTGACATCAATGTAAGGAAGGACAGGATATGACGGACGTAACCGGTATATGGGACGCGGTGGTCAATTCGCCGATGGGCGAACAGAAGTCGACGATGACGCTCAACCAGGAAGGCGACACCGTAACCGGCACCAATGCCGGGGCGACCGGTTCCGCCGATGTCCAGGAAGGCAAGGTCGATGGTAACACCCTCACCTGGAAGATGGATATCACCGTTCCGATGCCTTTGACGCTCGAAGGCACGGCGACTGTTGAAGGCGAGGCGATGACGGGTTCCATCAAGGCCGGCGCATTCGGCGATATGCCCTTCAAGGCGACCAAGACCGGTTAGACCGATCTGGCAGGACGTGGCTCAATCGAAATAGAGCCGCGTCACATGCCCCATTTTGCGGCCCGGGCGTGCTTCTCCCTTTCCATAAAGGTGGAGGTGCGCCCGATCTGTCTTCAGCCAGCGCATCCAGTCGTCGGCTTCCGCGCCGATCAGATTGTCCATTTCGACGCGCGATGCGGCGAGCACCGTATCGCCGAGCGGCAGGCCGCAAATTGCGCGGATATGATTTTCGAATTGCGAGGTGAAGGCACCCTCGATTGTCCAGTGGCCGCTATTATGGACGCGCGGCGCCATTTCGTTGAACACGGGGCCTTCAGCGCCGGCGAAGAATTCGAATGTGAGGACGCCGACATAGTCGAGCGCCTCGGCGATGGTGCGGGCGAGATCGCCGGCCGCCGCTTTCTGCTCGGCGACGATGCCCTCACCGGGGGCCAGCGATCGGGCGAGAATGCCATGTTGGTGCCGATTTTCCGGCGCGTCCCATAGCCGCATCTCGCCGTCCCGGCCTCGCACCAACAGGATCGAGAATTCCTTCTCGAACGGCACAAAAGCTTCGAGGACGGATGGCTGTTCGCTGATTTCGGCCCAGGCGGATGCTGCGTCGTCGACGTCGCGGATCCGTACTTGGCCTTTGCCGTCATAGCCGAAACGGCGGGTTTTGAGGATCGCCGGCACCCCGACCTCGGCGAGCGCGGCTTCAAGGTCGACGAGCGAGGCGACGGCGCGATAATGTGCGGGTCGGCCGCCATGGCTGACGATATAATCCTTCTCCGTGAGCCGGTCCTGCGCCAGCTCCAGCGCTGCGACATTGGGGTGGAGCGCGATTCTGTCGTCCAGCGCGCGCAGCGGGTCGGCGGGGATGTTCTCGAATTCATAGGTGAGGACGTCGACGTCCGCAGCAAAGGTGCGCAGGGCGTCGATATCCTCGTAGGTGCTGCGCACATGCCGTAAGGCGGTCTCGGCCGCGCAGGGCGCTTCCTCTGGCGCATAGATATGGCAGCGATAGCCGATCTGCGCGGCAGCGATGGCGAGCATCCGGCCGAGCTGGCCTCCGCCGATAATGCCGATAGTCGAACCGGGGGGCAGGGGCTCGGAAGCTGCGCTCATGCTGCGGGATCTTCCCCGACAGCGTCGGTCTGTGCCTGCCGCCACGTGTCGAGACGCTCGGCCAGAGCATCGTCCGATGTTGCAACAATTGCTGCAGCAAGAAGTGCAGCATTTTTCGCGCCCGCAACGCCTATCGCAAGCGTGCCTACGGGCACGCCGGCGGGCATCTGGGCGATCGAGAGCAGGCTGTCCATGCCGCTCAGCGCTTTCGATTCTACCGGCACACCGAGCACCGGCAACCGCGTCATCGATGCCGTCATGCCCGGCAAATGCGCGGCGCCGCCGGCGCCGGCGATGATCGCCTTAAGGCCACGGTCCACGGCCGATTTTGCATAATCGTAAAGCCGGTCTGGCGTACGATGGGCGGAGACGATCTTGCACTCATGCGCGATGCCGAGCTCGGAAAGGATGTCGGCGCCGTGCCGCATCGTATCCCAGTCGGACGTCGAGCCCATGATAATGCCGATGAGCGGAGTGTCGGTCATGCTTCGTCCTGTGCCTAGTCCCCAAAAGGGCCGGAGAAGCGGGTTCTTCTAATGCGAAGCCGCGCCGCGCGCAATGGCGCGGAATGCCTAGCGTTCGGAGAGGTAGTAGCGGTCTTTCGCGCTGAGATCGTCGGCTAGGTCGTAGACGATCGGCTGGCCGGTCGGGATTTCGAGCCCCGTGATCTCATCGTCGGGAATTGCGGAGAGATGCTTGACGAGCGCGCGCAGCGAATTGCCATGGGCGGAGATCAACACGCGTTTGCCGTCGCGCAGCGCCGGCGCGATCCGCTCCTCCCAATAGGGAAGTACGCGGGCGATCGTATCCTTCAGGCTCTCGGTCTGTGGGATGTCGATGCCCGCATAGCGGCGGTCCCCCGAGAGATCGAATGCACTGCCCGGTTCCAGCGGCGGTGGCGGTGTATCGAAGCTGCGTCGCCAGATATGGACCTGCTTGTCGCCATGCTTTTCCGCCGTCTCCGCCTTGTTGAGCCCGGTCAGCCCGCCATAATGGCGCTCGTTCAGCCGCCAGTCCTTCTCGACCGGCAGCCACAGCCGCTCCATCTCGCGCTGCGCGATATAGAGAGTGCGGATCGCGCGCTTCTGCAGGCTCGTGAAGCACAGATCATGATCGATGCCCTTGTCGCGCATCAGCACGCCTGCCGCTTTGGCTTCCTCGATACCCTTGTCGGTCAGGTCGACGTCCCACCAGCCGGTGAAACGGTTTTCCAGATTCCATTGCGATTGGCCGTGCCGGATGAGGACGAGCTGGGGCATGGGCGCGTATCACTCCTGTTTGAAGTCGGCGCTTTCATTAGCGCCCCTGTGCCGCGATACAATGGGGCGAAAAGGATTCGTAAGAGAGGAGCGCCCGATGGCGATCGAACGGCGGACGATGATCTATGACGGCCCGGGTGGCCCGTTCGAAGGCGTGGCCGCGGTCGATACGGATTGGGAAGGTCCACGCCCCGGCGTGATGGTGATACCCAATGTGCTGGGCCCGAAGGAAGCCGACTACCAGACTGCCGAACGTGTCGCCGGGCTCGGCTATGCCGCGATGGTTGGCGATCTCTTTGGGCGGGGAAACCGGGCGACGCGCGAGGATGAGAATCCGGCGCGCTTCATGAATTTGCTCAACGCCGATCGCGAATTGCTCAGGGATCGCCTCCTGGCTTCGCTTGCGGCTACCAGGAAGCTAGCCGAAGTCGACGAGTCGAAGGTCGCGGCGATCGGCTATTGTTTCGGCGGAAAATCGATCCTCGATCTTGCGCGCTGCGGCGCGGACATATTGGGCGGGGTCAGCTTTCACGGCGTCTACGAACCCCCGCCCTTTCCCAATGTCGAAACAATCACGGCGAAGCTGCTGGTGTGCCATGGCTGGGAAGACCCGCTCGCCCCGTCCGATGCGACGATCGCGCTGGCGAAGGAGCTGACCGAAAGCGGCGCTGACTGGCAGATCCACGCTTATGGCCATACCGGCCACGGCTTCACCGACAAGAGCGCCGACATGCCCGAACGCAATGTCGTCTATCATCCGGACTCCGACCGGCGGAGCTGGAAGGCGATGCAGGATTTCCTCGAAGAACTGTTCGCCTAGGCGGCGAAAGCTAGGCCGGGAGCTCGTCGACAATGTCGAGCAGCGCCGACAGACAGGCACGGCCCAGCAGCGCGCAGCGTTCGGGCGACCAGCCGAAATCGGGATCGGGCAGCGCGGCATTGTCCTTGAACGGCATTTCCAGGGTCATCGCGACGCAGCCGAAACGTTCTGCCACCTGGTTGGTCGACATGGAAAGGTTGCTCTTGCGCGGTTCGGCCACCGGATAGCCGAGCGTCGTCTGGAAATCGGGCGTGGCTTTGAGCAGCGCCGCCAGATAGGCGCGGTAGAGTTCGCCTTGCCGCTCGGTCAGGCTCGGGATGCCCTCGAAGCCGGCGATGAAGTTCGCCGGGATCGCCTCGTCGCCATGAACGTCCATCGCGAAATCGACGCCGGTCTTGTCCATGTGATTGCGTACCCAAAGTACTTCGGGGCTCTTTTCGGGGGTCGGCTCGTGCCATTCGCGGTTCAAATTGGTGCCGGCGGCGTTGGTGCGCAGATGCCCGCGCTTCGATCCGTCCGGGTTCATATTGGGCACGATGTGGAATGTCGCTTTTTGCCGCAATACCCGCGTCACCGGGTCCGACAGGTCGGTCAGTCGGTCGAGCGCGCCCTCCATCCACCATTCGGCCATGCTTTCGCCGGGGTGCTGGCGGGCATAGAGCCACACCTGAAGCTCGCCCTCGCCGATCGCGAAATAATCGAGCTCCCGCCCGTCGAGCGTGTGGCCGAGCGAGGCGTGGCTGACGCCTTCCCGCGCGGCGATTTCGGCGACCAGATCGTGATGCCGCTCCATCGTATAGGGCGCGAAATAGGCGAACCAGACGCTGTTCGCCTCGGGCGTGTGGCGGATGGTGAGCGTGCCGTCGGCATAGCCGGTTTCGGCGAGCAGCCATTCCTCGCGGTCGTCCGAAACGCGCGCCTGGTAATTCTCCCAGCCCTTGGGATAGGCCGCATCCGCGCAGTTGGTGATGTTGAGGACGAGCTCCTGTCCCGCGCATCCGGTGACCCGGAAATAAAACCATTGGTAGAAGTCCGACTGGTGATCCTTGACGATCTCCAGTTCGGCCTTGCCGCCGGAAATCGAAAGAACCTTGATATTGCCGCTATCGAAAGCGCTCGTGATGCTGAGGGTCATTCGACGGTGATAGTGCGGCCCGACTCGCCTGGGAAGTCCTGAAACAGGGCGGACGCCAGCCGCTGGACGGTCGTCGCCGGGTCTTCGGCGCCCGGTTCGCTCGCGCGGATGGCGCGGCCTTCCCACACGACCGTGCCTTCGGAGCGGCGTTTCAGCGCGACGCTGAGTTCGGTAACGGTCACTTCGCCGCCGCGCGATCCGCCGAGCCCGAAGCTCGTGCCGAGCCCCACACCCGTGTTTCGGCCGAAAGAGGCGCCGCCGATGCCGATCGAGAATGGCGAGCGGCGCGGCGGCTCGTCTCGCGTGCCGCGTTCGACGCCGACGACCGCAACCATCTCGGCCTCGGCCAGCTGCGCCGGAGTAAAGCCGATCTCTGCCATCGCGTCGGCGACGATCGCCGAATATTGGCTATATTCAAGGCTGTTCGCATTCTCTGGATCGGCGGGCTCCATGGTCACTGCCTGTACCGGGATGACATCGCCCAGATGGAAGCGCGTGACTTCGGTACCGCGCTGCGCGGGCGTCATGCACCCGGCAACGAGCGCGAGGCTCGCCAGAGCGGAAATACGGAAAGTCATGTTTTTCATCTAATCTCTCCATAACGCGACCCGGCGCGCTATAACCGGCGCTACCCTATCAACGATTGTCGCACGAAAAGGCTGCGAAAGGGAGTCAACGCGAGGTGAATGAGACAAGCGGAAAGCCGGCGGTGCTGGTAACGGGCGGGGCCGGCTATATCGGCAGCCATGCAGCGCTGGCGCTGCTCGATGCTGGCTGGCCGGCGGTCGTGCTCGACAATCTCGTCACCGGGTTCCGCTGGGCGGTTCCCGAAGGCGCAACCTTCGCCGAAGGCGATGTCGCCGATGCGGTGCTGGTCGGGAATCTGATCGAAAGCCATGGAATCAAGGCGATCATGCATTTTGCAGGATCGGTCGTCGTTCCCGAATCGCTCGAAGACCCGCTCAAATATTATGACAACAACACGGCGAAGAGTCGCGCGCTGGTCGCGGCAGCGGTGGCGCACGGCGTCCCGCATTTCATCTTTTCCTCGACCGCGGCTACCTATGGTATTCCCGATACGATTCCGGTGCGCGAGGATATGCCGACCGTGCCGATCAATCCCTATGGCCGTTCCAAGCTGATGACCGAGTGGATGCTGCGCGACACCGCCGCCGCGCACGCCATCAACTATTGCGCGCTGCGCTATTTCAATGTCGCGGGCGCCGATCCCGATGGGCGTTCGGGCCAGTCGACGGCGGGGGCGACGCACCTGATCAAGGTTGCCGTCGAGGCGGCGCTCGGCAAGCGGGAGAGTGTGGCGGTATTCGGCACCGACTATGACACGCCCGACGGCACCGGTGTGCGCGACTATATCCATGTCGACGATCTTGCCGCCGCCCATATCCATGCGCTTGAAAAGCTGATCGCCCATCCGGCGGAAAGCTACACGCTTAATTGCGGGTATGGCCGGGGCTTTTCGGTGCTTGAGGTGCTCGACGCGGTCGACCGGGCAACGAACGCGCCGATCGCGCGCATCCTGGCGCCGCGCCGTGCAGGCGATCCCGACGCGCTGACCGCGGACAATAGCGCGATTCTCGAAACCTTGCCCTGGCGACCGAAGCTCGACGATCTCGACACGATCATCGCCCATGCGCTCGCCTGGGAACGGCAGCTTGGCGATCGTCCCTGAACTTCCCCGGCGCGTGCCCGGAAATGGCCGTTTCACGCGCTATATGCTTGACTTTGGGATGTCGCGCCCATAGGTGCGCACTTCAATTCCGACAATCGAACTAACGAAAAAGGCCGGGCAGCGCCATGAAAGTCCGTAATTCACTGAAATCGCTCAAGGGCCGCCATCGCGATAATCGCGTGATTCGCCGCCGTGGCCGGACCTATGTGATCAACAAGACCAACCGCAGGTTCAAAGCGCGCCAGGGCTGATGGTTGAACGCGCCGTCGTCTTCGATGTCGGCAACGTCCTTTACCGCTGGGATCCCCGCTTCCTCTTCGAGAAACTGATCGAGGACGAGGTCGAGCGCGACTGGGTTCTTGAAAACGTTATAACCTTCGACTGGCATGCCCAGCACGATGCCGGACGCTCGCTCGCGGCCATGGTCGCGGAGCGCAGCGCTGAATTTCCCCACCATGCGCCGCTGATCGAGGCCTATGCCGATCGCTGGATGGAAACCATTCCTGGACCGGTGCCCGGCGTCCATGCGCTGATCGACCGGCTCGCCGAACGCGATGTGCCGCTCTACGCGATCACCAATTTCGGCACCGAACTCTGGGCGCGGTTCCGGCCGACAGCGCCCGTCATCGATCATTTCCGCGACATCGTGATTTCGGGTGAAGAAAAACTCCTGAAGCCCGACCCGGCGATCTATCGGCTGGCGCTCGAACGCTTCGGGCTGGAGCCCGGCGAGGGCCTGTTCATCGACGATCGCGAAGAGAATGTCCGAGCCGCCGAGACGGAGGGCTTCGCCGGTCATCATTTCCGCGATGCCGAGCGGCTGGAAGCGGCGCTGTCAAACTGGGGCGTGCTGGGCTAGTGGCGGGCTAGTCGTCGCGCTCGATCTCGTCCTCGGTATGCCGTTCCAGTTCGTCGCCGACCAGGCGGACGATGTGGAGAACATTGGTCGATCCCGGCGTACCGAAGGGAACGCCAGCCATCACGATCACCCTGTCGCCGCCCTTGGCGATCTGCGCGCGCAGCGCCATGCGCTTCGACTTGGCGACCATCTCTTCGAAATTCTCGACATCGCGCGTGTGCACCGAATGCGCGCCCCAAAGGAGCCCCAGCCGCCGCGCGGTCTTGAGCTTGGGCGTCAGCACGAGCAGCGGCACCGAGGGCCGCTCGCGCGATACGCGCCGCGCGGTCGAGCCGGACGTCGTAAAGCAGATGATCGCGCTCGCCGACACCGTCTGCGCGATCCCGTTTGAAGCTTCGGCCAGCGCGTCGGCGCTCGTCGCGTCGGGCTTGGTCTCGGTGAAATGCACGCGCGCCCAGTGCGAAGGATCGGCTTCGACCGCGGTCGCGATCTTGTCCATCATTGCCACCGATTCCTCCGGCCAGTCGCCCGAGGCGCTTTCGGCCGAAAGCATGATCGCGTCGGCGCCGTCATAGACGGCTGTGGCGACGTCGGAGACTTCGGCCCGGGTCGGCGTCGGCGAACGGATCATCGATTCGAGCATCTGGGTCGCGACGACGACAGGTCTGCCGAGCATCCGCGCCTTTTCGACGATCTGTTTCTGCAGCGGCGGCACATCCTCCGGCGGCATCTCGACGCCGAGATCGCCGCGCGCGACCATCACGGCGTCGGCGGTTTCGAGAATCTCGTCGATCCGGTGAACGGCCGAGGGCTTCTCGATCTTGGCGAGCAGCGCCGCGCGCCCCTGGATCAGCTGCCGGGCCTCGGCGACATCCTCGGGCTTCTGGACGAAGGACAGCGCGATCCAGTCGACGCCGTTGTCGAGCGCAAAGGTGAGGTCGGCCCGATCCTTGTCGGTGAGCGCCGCCATCGGAATGACAACGTCGGGAACGTTGAGGCCCTTGTTGTTCGAGAGCGGCCCGCCGAGCTCGACGACAGTCTCAATCCGGCTATCGTCGCATGCCGTCACGCGCAGGCCGATCTTGCCGTCGTCGAGCAGCAGCCGCGCTCCCACCTCGATCGCTTCGAAGATTTCGGGATGCGGCAGCGAGACGCGGCTGCGATTGCCGGGTGTCTCGTCCCGGTCGAGCACGAAGCCCGAGCCCGGTTCGAGCTGGACGAGCCCGTCGGCGAACTGCCCCACCCTGAGTTTTGGCCCCTGCAGATCCGCAAGGATTGTCATCGGCCGCCTGACCTCGCGCTCGAGCGCGCGGATCGCCGCGATGGCGGTTTCGAGATCCTCATGCTTGCCGTGGCTCATATTCAGCCGGAAGGCGTCGGCCCCGGCGCGGTAGAGCTTCTCGATCATTTCGGGATTCGCGCTGGACGGGCCGAGGGTGGCGAGGATGCGAACCTTGCGCTGGCGCGGAGCGGTATCTGCGGCCACTAAGCCTCCCTTTGGCATGAACTAGACGGCTTGCCTTCTCTTCGGGGCTCTACAATCTTATCGTTACAGTGCAACTGCGCACAGTGAAACCGCGTGGGGGACACACCGCGCGAACAGGAGCGAATCGATGAGCGACGAACCGATCATGCCCGAAATCGACGATGTCGTGGCGGCGGCGGCCTTTCGGCGTCTCGTCACGCATCTGCGGCACCGGACCGATGCCGAGAATATCGATTTGATGGGCCTGGCCGGTTTCTGCCGTAACTGCCTGTCGGACTGGATCGCCGAGGCTTCGGCCGACCGCGGCGCGGAATTGCCGAAGGATGCGGCACGCGCGGCGATCTACGGCATGCCTTATGCCGAGTGGAAAAGCCGTTTCCAGGGCGAGGCGAGCGAAGAGCAATTGCAGCGGATGAAGGACAGCGTCGCGAAGAATGCTTGAGCCTGGACACCGGCTCGCCTAGAGCCTCCCGCTCTCCATCAAGGCAAGAAAGAACACATCATGGCGGAAGGCGCGATACAGGCGGACAGGCTGCGGCTGCTGATCGAGCGAATCGAACGGCTCGAGGAAGAAAAAAAGGCCATGGCTGACGATATTCGCGACGTTTATGCCGAGGCCAAGGCTGTCGGCTATGATCCGAAGGTGATGCGCCAGATCGTCCGCCTCAGGAAAATGGACACCCATGACCGGCGCGAGCAGGACGACCTGCTGGAAACCTACAAGGCTGCGCTCGGCATCGAATAGGTCTATAGGGAGCGTCTCATTTGGAGGAGCTGCCATAGATGATCATTACCACCACGCCGTCCGTCGAAGGCCGCACGATCACCCGTTATTGCGGTGTCGTGACGGGTGAGGCGATCATCGGCGCCAACATCTTTTCGGATATGTTCGCCAAGGTTCGCGACATCGTCGGCGGCCGTGCCGGCGCCTATGAAAAGGCGCTGAAGACAGCGCGGCGCGAAGCCTTTGCTGACCTCGAACATGAAGCCGAGGATGCGGACGCCGATGCGATTGTCGGCGTCGATCTCGATTATGAGGTGATCGGCGAGACGGGGTCGATGTTGATGGTATCGGTCTCGGGTACCGCCGTGAAGCTGGGGTGACGATCAGGGTCCGCCCCGGCCGGCCCGAAGATGCGGAGGCATGCCGCGATATTTACGCGCCTTTCGTCGAAGAAACCTGGGTCAGCTTCGAGGAAGAGGTGCCCTCGGTCCGCGAGATGCGGCGGCGGATCGAAGGCTATGGCGCTTCGCATGGCTGGGTCGTTGCTATCCGCAACGGCCGGATCGCCGGCTACGCCTATGGTTCGCCGCACCGGCTGCGCGAAGCCTATCGCTTCTCCTGCGACGTTGCGATCTACGTGCCGCAAAACCGGGCCAGAGAGGGCATCGGCCGGGCGCTCTATGCCGAACTGCTGCCGCTGCTGGCGCGGCACGAGATGCACGCTGCCTTTGCCGGTATCGCGCTTCCCAACGATGCCAGCATCGCGCTTCATGAGGCGGTGGGCTTCAAGAAGATCGGCGTCTATCGCGAGGTTGGCTGGAAATTTGATGGCTGGCGCGATGTCGGTTGGTGGCAGAAGCGGCTTTGACGTTGCAGATGGGCGTCCCGCTAAGCTAAGGCCCGCGCATCCCATCAAAAGCAGCAAAATCGAGACTATGGCAGGCCATTCCAAATTCAAGAACATCATGCACCGCAAGGGCGCGCAGGATAAAAAGCGCGCGGCGCTGTTTTCCAAGCTTAGCCGCGAGATCACCGTCGCCGCGAAGATGGGCACGCCTGACCCCGACATGAACCCGCGCCTGCGGCTCGCGGTCAACACGGCGCGCGGCCAATCGATGCCCAAGGACAATATCCAGCGGGCGATCGACAAGGCGACCATGGGCGATGCGGCCAATTACGAGGAAATCCGCTTCGAGGGCTTCGGCCCGGGCGGCGTCAGCCTGATCGTCGAAACCTTGACCGACAACCGCAACCGAACGGTTACCGATGTCCGCACGATCTTTTCGAAGAATGGCGGAAATCTAGGCGAATCGGGGTCGGTCGCGCACGGTTTCGAACGGCTTGGCCTGATCACCTATCCGGCGAGCACCGGTAATTCCGAAAAGATGCTGGAGGCAGCGCTCGAAGCCGGCGCGGAGGATATCCAGTCTGATGAAGACAGCCACGAGATCTGGACCGCGGCCGACGATCTCCATGCCGTTGTCGGCGAACTCGAAAAATCGGTTGGCGAACCGGAGGGCGCGAAGCTTGCCTGGCGGCCTTCGGTCGAGGTCGAGGTCAATGAGAAAGACGCGGCGACGCTGATGAACCTGATCGACGCGCTCGACGACAATGACGACGTCCAGACGGTCTGGGGCAATTATGATGTGTCCGACGAGATCATGGAGAAACTCGGATAAATAGTTAACGGCCGTTCACGAAATATATTTACGCTTTTGCAATAGTTAAGAATTCGTGTATTTTTATTGCTTGATCCGGCTTCGGAGGCGGACAGGCAATGGCAACACGATTCGTGGACAGGAACGGCGAACAGGGTCTCGTAGAGGCCCCGAAAACCCGTGCGCCTGGCTCCCCAACCGAAGAGCTGCTGATCGAACGACCGCTGGTCGGGGTGCGCCTGGGCACGCGCGATGCGCTGTCGCGGCGCCGCGAGCATCTCTTCTACGCAGCCGTAAAACAAGGCGGGGCGATCGCCGCCATCGCCTATATCATCCTCTTTCCGACAGGCTGGGTCGAATGGACGGGCTTCGCGCTCTTCTACGTGCTCAACATCCTCGGCATGTCGATCGGCTATCATCGCTATTTCACGCACAAGTCGTTCGAGACGTCGAAGCCGATGCGCTATGCGCTCGGCGCGCTCGCGCAGGGCGGCGTATACGGCTCGCTCAAGCGCTGGGTCGCCGATCATCGGCGCCATCATGCGCTGTCCGACAAGCCCGGCGACATCCACAGCCCCTATTATGACGGCCATGGCCGCGCGCTGGATGGGCGCAAGGGCCTCAAACATTCACATCTCGGCTGGGCGTATGACGATGCGATGACCGACATGGATGTGTACGGCAAAGGCGTTGTCGGCGATCCTGTGATCGAATGGGCGCACAAGACGCGCTATCTTTGGTTCGCCGTGTCGCTGCTGCTTTTGCCGGCGCTTTGGGGCTATGCCATCGGCGGCGCAGGCGCGGTGATCGGCACCGTGATGGTCGCCGGTTTCCTGCGCATGGCCCTGGCGCTCCACGCCATCGCCGCGGTCAACAGTTTCGGGCACCGGTTCGGCACCAAGCGGTTCGAGGGGCAGGGCGAGGCGCGCAACAACTGGTTCATCGCGCTGATCTCGCTCGGCGAGGGCTGGCATAACAATCACCATGCCCATCCGCGCTCGGCCTTCACCAAGGTCGGCCGGTTCGAGGTCGATATGACCGGCTGGGTGATCGTCGCGATGGAAAGGCTGGGGCTGATCTGGAACGTCAAGCGTCCGCAATTCGAATCCCGCCCCCAAAAGCGCTGATCCGCCCCCTTCCTCGCTTGGCGCGCGCGGGCTAGAGTTTCGCCCATGATTATTCTTGGTCTCGACCCCGGCCTCGGCACCACCGGCTGGGGCGTCATCCGGTCGGAGGGCAACCGGCTCAGCCATATCGCCAATGGCGAGATCCGCACGGACGCCAAATCGCCGCTGGCGAGCCGCCTTCTGACGCTCGATCTCGCGCTTCGGGACGTCATCGAAGACTATCGGCCCGACGCCGCGGCGGTCGAGGAGGTGTTCGTCAACGTCAATCCGCAAAGCACATTGAAGCTCGGCCAGGCGCGCGGCGTCGTGCTGCTCGGCGCGGCGCGGGCTGGAGTAGAGATCGGCGAATATGCGGCGCGGCAGGTAAAGAAGAGCGTCGTCGGCGTCGGCAAGGCGGACAAGGCCCAGATCCAGGCGATGCTCGCCCTCCTGTTGCCCGGAGCCAAGATCGCCGGGGCGGACGCGGCCGATGCGCTCGCCGTGGCGATCACCCATGCCCATCATGCGGGTGCGAAGACGCTCGGGGAGCAAGCCGCGTGATCGCCAAGCTCAAAGGCATACTCGAAGCGAGCGCCGCCGATCACGCGGTGATCGATGTGGGCGGCGTCGGCTATCTGGTTTCCGCGTCGTCGCGCACTTTGCAGGCGCTCGGCCCGGTCGGCGGCGAGGTAACGATCCATACCGAGATGCTGGTCGGCGACGATTTTCTGCGGCTGATCGGCTTTGCCAGCGCGTCGGAACGCGACTGGTTCCGGCTGCTCGGCAGCGTCCAGGGCGTCGGCAGCAAGGTCGCGCTTGCCATCCTCTCGACGCTTGAGACGGCGGAACTGCAAAGCGCGATCGCGGTGGGCGATGCGGCGATGGTCGCCCGCTCGCCGGGCGTTGGGCCCAAACTCGCTTCGCGCATCGTCAACGAACTCAAGGACAAGGTTGGCGGTATTGCGGCCGTGGCGGGCGGCGTGGCCGCTCCGGCAGCGGGCAGCGCCTCGGCCGACGCCGTTTCCGCGCTGCTCAATCTCGGTTTCAAGCCGGCAGAAGCGAGCCGAGCGGTGGCCGCGGCGCAGGGCGAGCTGGGTGAAGCCGCGAGCCTTGACGCACTCGTGCGAACGGCGCTCAAGAAGGCAGCGAAATGAACGAGGACCCTGAGGAATTGACGCCGGAAGAAGTGCAGGAAGCCCGCGCGCGGATCACCGTACCGCGTCCGCTGTCCTTCCTTCCGCTGCTGGTCGTTATCCTGCTCATCGGTGTCGTGATTCGGTATCTGACGCGATGACCGATGCCGACCGCATGATCGCGCCCGAGCGCAAGGAGGGGGATGCCGACGCGGCGCTGCGTCCCAAGACGCTCGCGGAATTTATCGGGCAGAAAGCGGCTTGCGACAATTTGCGCGTGTTTATCGAGGCCGCCAAGGGCCGGGACGATGCGCTCGACCATGTCATGCTGTTCGGCCCGCCGGGGCTCGGCAAGACGACCCTGGCCCAGATCGTTGCGCGCGAGCTGGGCGTCGGTTTCAGGGCGACCTCCGGCCCGGTCATCGCCAAGGCCGGCGATCTTGCCGCGCTGCTTACCAATCTCGAGGACGGCGACGTGCTGTTCATCGACGAGATCCACCGGCTGGCGCCGGCCGTCGAGGAAATCCTCTATCCCGCGATGGAGGACCGCGCGCTCGATCTGATTATCGGCGAGGGCCCCTCGGCGCGCAGCGTGCGGATCGACTTGCCGCGCTTCACCCTGGTCGGCGCGACGACGCGGCAGGGGCTGATCACGACGCCGCTGCGCGACCGCTTCGGTATCCCCGTCCGCCTGACCTTCTACAGCGTCGAGGAGCTGGAACTGGTGGTGCGCCGGGCCGCGGCCTTGCTCGACCTCGCGATCACCGATGACGGCGCCCATGAGATCGCCGCCCGCGCCCGCGGCACGCCGCGTATTGCCGGGCGGCTGCTGCGGCGTGTGCGCGACTTTGCCCATGTCGATGGTTCGCGGGAGGTCGATGCAAAGGCGGCCGATGCCGCGCTAACCCGGCTCGAGGTCGACCGGCTGGGCCTCGATATGATGGACCGGCGCTACCTGATGATGATCGCGGATATCTATAAGGGCGGCCCGGTCGGCGTCGAAACGCTGGCCGCCGGGCTGTCCGAGCCCCGCGATACGATCGAGGAAGTGATCGAACCCTATCTGATCCAGCTCGGCCTTGTCGCTCGCACGGCGCGCGGCCGGGCGCTCAATGCGCGCGGTTGGAAGCATCTGGGCCTCAATCCGCCGCCCGAGAGCGATAGCGGGCTATTCGACTAGCACCGCGAGCGCCAGCCGGTTGCCGAACCGGGACGGCCTGCAAATCCCCGCTTTAACGGCGACTCGCGCCCGGCTAAGGCGGTGCGGATGCGTAACGAAATGCTCGATGCACCGGTTTCCGGACGATTCGACGGAAGCGAGCACCGCTTTCCCGTCCGCGTCTATTTCGAAGACAGCGATCTTTCGGGCATCGTCTATCACGCCAATTATCTGCGCTATATGGAGCGGGCACGTTCGGACATGCTGCGGCTTGTCGGCATCGACCAGCGCGCGACGATGGAATCGGGCGGCGGCGCCTATGCGGTCGTCGACCTGTCGATAAAATATCGCCGGCCGGCGAAACTCGAAGACGACCTTGTCGTTGTCAGTCATGTCACTGCGGTTCGCGCCGCAAGCTGTTCCATTCATCAACAAGTCATGCGGATGAACGAAATACTGACCGAAGCGACGGTGACAGCGGCGCTCGTATCGCCAGAAGGACGCCCCTTGCGCCAGCCGCGCGCTTGGGTCGACACATTCAAGCGGCTGATTAAAGGGGATAATTGACCGCTATGGGTGGAATTGAGATCGGCGCGAACGAATCGCTGATGAACCCGCTGACGCTGTTTTTGCAGGCCGACATCGTCGTGAAGATGGTCATGGTCGGGCTCCTGCTCGCCAGCGTCTGGACCTGGGCGATCATCGTCAGCCACGGGATGAGAATCGGCAAAATGCGCAAGAAGAGCGAGCGCTATGAGCGCGATTTCTGGCGCGCCGAGGATATCGACCGCTTCTACCAGGCGCGCGGCGATGACGAAGTGCCCGCGGCGCGCGTGTTTTCCGCAGGGCTTGCCGAATGGCGGCGCTCGACGAAAAGCAGCCATGTCGATCGCGACGGCACCCGCCAGCGGCTTTCGACCGCGATGGGCGCGGCGATCGCGGCGGAGATGGACAAGCTGTCGGATCGGCTCAACGTTCTCGCCACGGTTGGTTCGGTCGCGCCGTTCGTCGGCCTGTTCGGCACGGTCTGGGGCATTATGCGCGCTTTTACCGATATCGCGGGCATGTCTTCGACCAGTCTCGACGTCGTCGCTCCTGGTATCGCCGAAGCCTTGTTCGCAACGGCGCTTGGCCTGTTCGCTGCAATACCCGCCGTGATCGCCTATAACCGGCTGACGCATGGACTCAATCGCCTGGAGGCGCGGCTGGCGCGCTTTGCCGACGGTTTCCATTCAACGCTGAGCCACGAGCTGGAGAGCGAAAGCTAGATGGCGATCCAGCTGCCCTCCCAATCGACGCGCGGCCGCCGTGCTCCGATGGCGGAGATCAACGTCACGCCGTTCGTCGATGTGATGCTCGTGCTGCTGATCATCTTCATGGTGACGGCGCCGCTGCTCGCTTCGGGCGTGCCCGTGCAACTGCCCGAAAGCCGGGCCGGGGCGCTCGATCAGGAGCAGGAACCGACTCAGATCGCGATCGACAATAGCGGTCAGATCTTCGTCGATGACGTGCCGGTTACCGATGTGGAACTGGCGGCGACTTTCGCCGTCATCGCGTCGCGGCCGGTCGGGCCTGACGGCCATGCGGTGTTCCTGCGTGCCGATACCAGTCTCGATTATGGCCGGGTGATGCTGGTGATGGGCGAACTCAACCGCGCAGGGCTCAACCGCATCTCGCTGCTGACAACATCGCCTGGCGAAGCCCGTGCGTCTACCGATGAGGAGGCCGATGCCGAAACCTCGGCTGGCGAAGGCAGCGAAGCGCTTCTCGCCCCGTCCGAGGTGGAGCCGATCTGATGGACCGGATCGAGCGTATTGGGCTGGGCGCCGCCATTGTCGCGCACCTGTTGCTGTTCGCGCTGCTTTCGATCGCTCTCGTCGCGCGCGACGAGCCACCGAGGCGCGAAGCCGTCGCCGTTACGCTGACCGACGATATCGGGATCGCGGCGACCGCGACCGACCGGCCTGCGCCGGCCGCCGAAGACCGCAGCGTCATCGACGATCTCGATTCGATGATTCCCGATCCCGTCGAACCCGTGCGCCAGCCGCGCGTCGATCCAACCCCGCCGCCGCGCCCCGCCGAACGCCGCGCCGAGACGCCGCGCCGCGAAACCCCGCGCGAACGCTCGCCTCCGCGCAGCCGCCAGTCGCGTGTATCGAATATCACCGAAGGTATCGGCCAGGCGAACGATACCGGCACGTCCGCGTCGGCGGCGCCGGTCAGTTCGTCCGACAGGTCCAATCTCATCAGCCGTATCACCAACGCCGTCCGGCCGTGCTACAATCTCGGTTCGCTCTCGGGCACGGCGGCCGAGGACATCGTGGTACGGCTCCGAATCCAGCCATCGCGCGATGGCTCGCTGGGCCGCGGTCAGGTAAGCGTGTTGGGAACGCGCGGTGTCGATGGATCGAACCGCCAATATGAATCGCAGATGGTGGAGGCCGCCCGCAGCGCCGTCCTCAATCCGCGCTGCCCGCTGCCGCCGCTGCCCGCGGCGCTTTACGAGAATGGCTGGAGCGATGTCGTGCTAAACTTCATCCCCGCCCAGTTGACCTGAGGAGCCCTGAACGATGGCCACCCCGATTTCCCTGTCTTCCGCCTTGCGCCGGTTCGCGCTGGTCCTTTGCGTGGGCGCGCTCGCAACGCCGTCGCTCGCGCAGGACGAAGGCGCGGGTCCGATCGAAGGCGATGTCGTCGGGGGTATCGCCAACCCGACCTCGATCGCCATTCCCGACATGCCGACGCCGCGAGGCGTGGATACGCCCGCGGGCAACACCGCCGATCTGGGCCGGCAGGTAGCACAGGTGGTCGAGGCGGATCTCAGGGCTTCGGGCTTCTTCAATCCGGTCGCGCGCCAATTGCTGCGCGGCGTCGATATGCCGCAGGTAACGTCGCCCGATTACCCGTCCTGGAACCAGGTCGGCGCGCAAAATCTCGTCCAGGGTTATGTCCAGGCGGGAACGAACGGCCGCCTCACGGTCGGCTGCTATCTCTATGACGTCTTCGCCCAGGCGCCGCTCGAGCGCGCCGGATACGAGGTCGACTATGCCGACTGGCGCCGCGCTGCGCACCGCTGCGCCGACATGGTCTATGCGCGGCTGACCGGTGAGGGCGCCTATTTCGACAGCCGCATCGTCTATGTCGCCGAAAGCGGCCCCAAGGATAACCGGACGCGCCGGATAGCGGTGATGGATACCGACGGCGCCAACCACCGCTTCCTCACCAACGGTCAGTCGATCGTGCTGACCCCGCGCTACGCGCCCGACGGCCGCACGATCACCTATATGAGCTACCAGAACGAAGAGCCGAGGGTCTATATCTACGATCTCCAGACCGGGCGGCAACGGACGATCGTCGATTCGCGCTACATGACCTTCGCCGCGCGCTATTCGCCGGACAGCCGCCATATCGTCTTCTCGATGGCGGCCAATGGTAATACCGATATCTATCGTGTGCCGGCTTCCGGCGGTCCGGCGGAGCGGCTCACCAATTCGCCGGGCATCGATACCGGCGGCAGCTTTTCGCCAGACGGCCGCTCGATCGTGTTCGAGAGCGACCGTTCGGGATCGCAGCAGCTCTATATCATGAACGCCGACGGCTCGAACCAGCGGCGGATCAGCTTCGGTGGCGGCGGCTATGCGACGCCGGAATGGAGCCCGCGCGGCAATCTGATCGCCTTTACCCAGACCGGCAGTTTCAATGTCGGGGTGATGCGGCCCGATGGTTCCGGGCGGCGCATTCTTACCAATGGCTGGCAGGACGAATCGCCGAGCTGGGCGCCCAATGGCCGGGTAATCCATTTCTTCCGCTCACAGCGGGGCACCGGGCTGCCGTCGCTCTGGTCCGTGGATGTGACCGGGCGGATGATCCGCCGGCTGCCGACGCCGGTCGGCGCGTCCGATCCGTCATGGTCGCCGTTGCTCGATTGAGGAAACTCACTTTACCCCCCGCGTGTTTTTTTAAGCGGCGTTTGGCGGGGCCGCATTGCACGAACAGGAAGAAGAGGATGGAATGATGATTACGATTTCCAAAACCGCGATTTTGCTGGCCGCCGGCTCTATGCTGGCACTCGGCGCTTGTTCACGAAGCGCACCCGATGATCTGCCGCCGCCTCCGGTCGGTTCGACCGATTATGATACGGGGCCCACGGGCCCGGTGCCGGGCAGCCGTGCCGACTTCATCGCCCAGGCCGGCACCGACACCATCTATTTCGACACCAATATGCACGATGTCGATGCCGAAGATCGTGCGGTCCTCGACGCGCAGGCGGCCTGGCTCATCGCCAATCCGTCGGTTCGCGTCACGATCGAGGGCCATTGCGACGAGCGCGGCACGCGTGAGTACAACCTGGCGCTCGGCGAACGGCGCGCCAATGCGGCGGCCAACTATCTTGCCCAGCGCGGCGTTGCCTCGTCGCGGATGACGGTCATCAGCTACGGCAAGGAACGCCCTGTGGCGCTGGGTTCCGACCCCGCCAGCTGGGCGCAGAACCGCCGCGCCGTCACCGTCGTGCCGATGTAGGCCCTTCCAGCCCCTCCCTTCGGGGAGGGGCTATTCGTCGCCGTAAATCGCGACGCTTGCCCCGGTTTCGCTCGATGCCATGCCGCGATACATGCCCGGCGTATTGAACGCATAGGTGCCGGTGCCCCAGGGCGTGGCGACGATCACGCCGCCCGCCCCGCCCAGGCTTTCCATTTCCCCGATCACGCCGTCGGCGATTTCCTGGATGTCGGACGCTTCGAGGCCGAACTCGCTCGCATGGACGAGATATTCGGGGATGCCCTCGCTATCGAGCGGCACCGAGGCTTGCGCCTCTTCCAGCCGCTGCTGGAACCGGAAGCGGATCTGCGCGCAGATTTCATGGGCGACGCCGACGCGGATAAAATATTCTCCCGCCCCGGTCGCCGAAACCGCGCAGCCGCGATTATCGGCATAGGTGCCCGCACCGATCACCGGGGAATCGCCGATCCGGCCCCAGCGCTTGCCGGTCAGCCCGCCGGTCGAGGTCGCCGCCGCGACATTGCCGTCGAGATCGACCGCGACCGCGCCGACCGTCCCATATTTCAGATCGACATCATAGGCCGATAGCCCCTGGGCCTCGCGCGCCAGCATTTCGTCAAGCTGCCGTCGCCTTTCCTCGGTCTCGAACCAGTTATTCTCGACCTGCTCCAGCCCCTGTTCGACCGAAAACTGGTCGGCGCCGAGCCCGCGCAGGAAGACATGGGGCGAGTTCTCCATCACGCGCCGCGCCAATGTCACCGGATGGCGGGTGTGCGAGGTGCCGGTGATCGCGCCCGCGGCGCGCGTGGAACCGTCCATGATCGACGCGTCGTGCTCGATCGCGCCGTCATAGGTGAAGACGGCGCCGCGCCCGGCGTTGAAATGGGGATCGTCCTCCAGCTCGCGGATCGCCGCTTCGACCGCGTCGAGCGAACTGCCGCCGTCGCGCAGGACGGTGCTCCCGGTTTCCAGCGCGTGGCCCAGCGCCGCGCGGATATCCGCATCCTGCTGCGCGGTCAGCCGGTCGCGCTCGATCACGCCCGCGCCGCCATGGATCACGAGCGTCCAGCGGCCCGGGGCCGCCGCCTGGCCCGATGCCTGACTTGCCATCAACAAAGCTCCAATCGCCAAAAGTGCCGTGAGACGCATAGGGTCTCTCCATTGTGGATATGCGCCCCTCATAGGCCCATCGGCATGGCGCCGAAAGGCCAGGCCCCGCCTTTACGCTGGACCCGCGCCGTGCCGCGGTTAGTGTGTAAGGCCAACGAATAACGAATAGAGCGAGGGGATGCCGTTCATGAATGCCTATCAAATGCCCGTGGTCGATGATCGCGCGATCTGGGATCTCTGGCTCTCGCAGCATCATCTCCCTTCGATCACCGTCGCCGATGAAATCGGGCTGTTCACCGCGCTCGAAGCGGGGCCGCGCGATACCGCGGCGCTGGCCGAAGCGTGCGATGTCGAGGCGCGGGCACTCGGCATCGTGCTGGGCCTGATCGCCGCGCTCGGTTTCATCGTCCGCCGCGAAGGCGATTGGAACCTGACGAGCGTTTCGCGCACCTATTTGCTGCCCGATGGAAATTTTTACTGGGGCCCGCTGATCATGGGCGGCCGCGACAGCGATCCGCTCCATGCCGCGCTGCTGGGGATGCTGCGGCCCGGCGAAAAGGCCAGCCCCATCGAGGGACGCCCGGTCGAGAATTGGGAAAGCGGCCAGCTGGGAAGCGAGCAGGCCCGCAGCATCGCCCGTTTCATGCACGCCCATTCGCTGCCCGCCGCGATCGGCGCATCGCGCACGGGGCGGTTCGCAGGCGTTACGAGCCTGCTCGATGTCGGGGGCGGATCCGGCGTTTTTTCGATCGCGGCCGCGCTGGCCGAGCCCGGATTGCGCGCGACGATCATGGAGCTCCCCGCCATGTGCGAAGCGGCGCGGGATTATATCGCCGAAGCCGATGTCGCAGGCCGGGTCGGCACGACCCCGGTCGATATCTTTCGCAAGGACTGGCCGACCGGGCATGACGCGCTCTTCTTCTCCAACATCTATCACGACTGGAACGAGGCAACGAACCGGGAGCTTTCGGCCAAGGCCTTTGCGGCGCTCCCTTCGGGCGGCCGGATCTTCCTCCACGAACAGCTGATGGACGACACGCTCGACGGGCCAGTGACCACGGCATCCTTCTCGGTGCTGATGCTGCGCGGCACGCGGGGCAAGCAATACAGCCTTGGCGAGCTGACCGCGATCCTCGAAAGCGCAGGCTTCAAGGGCGTCCGCGCTACGCATAGCTGCGGCTATTATTCGCTGGTCGAGGCGGTAAAGCCCTAGGCATATCGCCTCCATTTTCAGCGCCGGGACGGTTTACACCGAACGCGGTCTTTCCTGTCCCCGGCTTTAGCCCACCGTCCCCGGAAAACGACCGGTTCGAACGCCGGATCGCGCCGCCGATTGTGACCTTTCGCAAGCGCGGCGGCGGGACGGATGTTCCGTTTGGGGTCCATCGCCGAATCGACTATAGCGTAAAGCCTGGCGTGTAGGACAGAATGAATGGGGGCGAACCGGTGCCCGGCCCGTCGCTCCGTCAGGCCGGGTCTTGTCAAAATCGCGCCGCCGGTTCACCTTCCGCGCATGCAGATAGACAGACGAGCATTTGTCGCGATGGGCGCAGTGGCCGGGATCGCCGCCCTGCCCCCCTGGCGCGCGCTGGCCCAGTCCGGAGCGGAGCCGGCCCTTTCTCCCATCACCGGCGATGTCGAGCCGATTTCGCCGCAAGAACATCTGGCCCGTATCGTCCGCGCGCAGCAGCTGATGCGCGAAGCGGGGATCGGCGCGCTGATGATCGAGCCCGGCGCCTCGCTCGTCTATTTCACCGGCGTCGAATGGTGGCGCAGCGAGCGGCTGACCGCCGCGATCGTCCCCGCCGAGGGCGAACCCGCCATCGTCACCCCGCATTTCGAGGAGCCTTCGGTTCGCGAGAGCCTGAAGGTGCCCGCCGAAGTCCGCATCTGGCACGAACATGTGAACCCGCTCGATATCGTCGCGGGCTTCCTCGCCGATCGCGGCGTTACCGGGCCGGTCGGCGTCGAGGAGACGGTGCGTTTCTTCGCGACCGATGGCCTTCGCCGCGCCATGCCCGCGGCCGAGATCGTGCCCGGCGCGCCGGTCGTCCGCGGCTGCCGGATGATCAAGTCGGCGCATGAGATCGCGCTGATGCGGAAGGCGTCGGACGTCACCATCGCCGCCTATCGCCATATCCACCCCCGCATCGAAGCCGGGATGACGCCCGCCGATATCGAGGCGATGTACGTCTCGGCCTGTCTCGGGCTTGGCGCGCAGCGCGCGGGCGGACTGATCCTGCTGGGTGAGGCCAGCGCCTATCCGCACGGATCGGGCCAGCCCCAGCATGTGCGCGAGGGCGAGGTCGTGCTGCTCGACAGCGGTTGCAACGTCCATGGCTATCAGTCCGATATCTCGCGCACCTTCGTCTATGGCGAGCCCAATGCCGATCAGCGCCGCGTCTGGGAGCAGATGCGGCGCGGCCAGGATATCGCGATGGAGGCCGCGCAGGTCGGCCGCCCGGCCGGCAGCGTCGACGATGCGGTGCGCGTTTATTATGAGAGCCTCGGCTATGGCCCGGATTATGCGCTGCCCGGCCTTTCGCATCGCACCGGCCACGGCATCGGCATGGAGGGGCATGAGCCGATCAACCTCGTCCATGGCGAGGAAACGCCGCTGGCGCCGGGCATGTGCTTCTCGAACGAGCCCGGCATCTACCTGCCCGGCAGCTTCGGTATCCGCCTGGAAGACTGTTTCCACATGACGGCGGCGGGGCCGCAATGGTTCTCCGTCCCGCCCTCCTCGATCGACGAGCCGTTCGGTTGAGCGCGGTCGAGGGTCGCTGCGCCTGCGGCGCGGCGGGATATACCGTCTCGCAGGCGCCGGACGAGGTCACCGAGTGCAATTGCACATTGTGCACCAAGCTCGGCGGGCGCTGGGCCTATTATGCGCCTGCCGATGTCGCGCTGGTCGGCGAGACCATTGCCTTTGTCCGCGGCGATATGGCGAAGCCCGGTCTCGCGACGCATCATTGCGCGCGCTGCGGAGCGATCACGCACTGGGCGGCGCTCGATCCGACATATGCGAGGATGGGGGTCAATGTGCGGCTGCTCGATCCCGCTGTCATCGAGGATGCTGCTATCCGCCGGGTCGATGGCCTCAGCTGGGACAAGGACGCAGGCTGAAGCGGCAATCTGTCGTCTCCCGGAATGCGGGTTATGCCATGATCGCGCAACGCCCGGTTCGATCTCCGTCGTCCGCCGCTCCTGCAACAGGCACCTTCGATTGAGGGCTTGGCGATCCGTTTTCGTGCCGTCATAGGGCGGGCATGGCGGAGTTCGAGATACGCGAAGACGATCTTTCGGGCGGTGCGATCGTCGCGCTGCTCGAATTCCATGTCGCCGAGGCGATGCGCCATTCGCCGCCCGGCAGCGTCCACGCCATGCCGGCCGAACGGCTGCGCCAGCCCGACGTCACTTTTCGGTCGGCCTGGCAGGGCGAGGCGCTGGCCGGTTGCGGGGCGATGAAGGAAATCGATCGGGAGCATGGCGAGCTCAAATCGATGCGGACGGCGCCCGAATTCCTGCGCCGCGGCGTCGCCGAGGCGGTGCTGCTCCACATGATCGCCGAAGCGCGGCGGCGCGGCTATGCGCGCCTCAGCCTCGAAACCGGTCGGCCCGAGCCCTTCCACGCCGCGCACGGCCTCTACCGCAAGCACGGCTTTGCCGAATGCCCGCCCTTCGCCGATTATACGCTCGACGATTTTTCCATGTGCATGACGCGGGTTCTTTAGACCGCCTTGCCACCCCTCTTCCGCCCGTCTTCCCCTTGTAACCGCAAGGGCCTATATCGCGGCCATGTCCATACGCCCCTGGAGAGATATCGCCCGCCGCACCTCGCGGCAGATCATGGTCGGGAACGTCCCGGTCGGCGGCGACGCGCCCGTCACCGTGCAGACGATGACCAACACGCCGACCTCCGATGCGAAGGCGACGATCGATCAGATCCGCCGCTGCGAGGAAGTCGGGGTCGATATCATCCGCGTCTCCTGTCCCGACGAGGAATCGACCGCCGCGCTGAAACAGATCGTCCGCGCGGCGCGCGTACCGATCGTCGCCGATATCCATTTCCACTATAAGCGCGCGCTGGAAGCCGCCGATGCGGGCGCGGCCTGCCTGCGCATCAATCCCGGCAATATCGGCGCGGAAAGCCGGGTGAAGGACGTGATTTCGGCGGCCAAGGCCAATGGCTGCGCGATCCGCATCGGCGTCAACGGCGGCAGCCTCGAAAAGGATCTGCTCGAAAAATATGGCGAGCCCTGCCCCGAGGCGCTGGTCGAAAGCGCGCTCGATCACATCAAGATCCTGCGGGATCACGATTTCCACGAGTTCAAGGTCGCGGTGAAGGCGTCCGACCATTTCCTCGCCGTCGCCGCCTATCAGCAGCTCGCCGAAACGGTCGATTGCCCGCTCCATCTCGGCATTACGGAGGCCGGCGGGCTGATCGGCGGCACCGTCAAGAGCGCGATCGGCATCGGCTCGCTGCTCTGGTTCGGCATCGGCGACACGATCCGCGTCTCGCTCTCGGCCGAGCCCGAGGAAGAGGTCCGCGTCGGCTATGAAATTCTGAAAACGCTCGGCATCCGCACCCGCGGCGTCCGCGTCGTTTCCTGCCCCAGCTGCGCCCGCCAGGGCTTCGATGTCATCCGCACCGTCCAGACGCTCGAGGAGCGGCTCCAGCATATCCACACCCCGCTCTCGCTCTCGGTGCTCGGCTGCGTCGTCAACGGCCCGGGCGAAGCGCGCGAGACCGATATCGGCATCACCGGCGGCGGCAAGGGCAAGCATATGGTGTATCTCTCGGGCGTTACCGATCATCATGTCGCCGACGACGACATGGTCGATCACATCGTGGCGCTGGTCGAGGCCAAGGCGGCGGAGATCGAGGCCGCCGACGCGCAGGAAGCGGCGGAATAGGCATGCGGGCTTTTGCCGCTGCGCTGGCGCTCCTTGTCGGGATCGCGCCAGCCATTGCCGGGTCCGCCCCGAACAGCGAGACATCCGCCGAACATCCCGAAGCGAGCCGCTTCGACGAAAGCCGCACGGCGCGCGTCGATGTCGCGCTGGCGCTCGGCCGTGCGGCGCTGACCCGCAAGCGCGTGATCCTCGTGATGGGCGCCAATTGGTGCCATGACAGCCGCGGGCTTGCCGGCTGGTTCGAAACGCCGCGTTTCGCCGAGATGCTGGGCCGCCGCTATGAGATCGTCTTTGTCGATGTCGGCCATCCACAGGACGGCGACGGCCGCAATCTGGATATCGCGCAGCAATTCGGCGTCGCGGAAATCGCCGGCACACCAACGGTCCTGATCCTCTCGCCCGAAGGCACGCTGCTCAATGCCGAAACGGCGCGCGGCTGGAACAACGCCGCCAGCCGCCCCGAAGACGAGATCTTCGACTATTTCGCCAATTTCGAGCCCGAAACCGTGCCGCAGCTCTGAACGGGCACTAAGCGATGGCGACGGCCTCGCCTTCGAGCCAGGCCGCGGTTTTCTTCAGATGCGCCGCCGTCGAATCTGAAACGACATCGGCCAGCAGGTCCGCCAGGGTCTTGGCCTCCAGCGCATGGCGGAACGCCTTTTCGGCGGTGCGGAAGGCCGCGGCGATGCCGCACATCCTTTCGCATTCGGAAGGTTTCGCGCCGCACGGGCCGTTTTGCCGGATCTCGGTGCATGTAAAGGCCGCGTCCCTGCCTTCGATCGCGATCATGACGTCCCATAGCGAGATATTTGCGGCGGGCCTGGCGAGGCGATAGCCGCCCTGCCTGCCGCGCGAGCTATGGACGAGACCCGCCTTGCTCAGCGCCTGCATCTGCTTTGCCATATAGGGGCCCGGAACACCGTGATAGAGGGCCAGCGCTTCGGCCCTGAGGCCCTTGCCTTCGGGCAGCGCGGCCAGCAGGCTCGCGGCATGGGCGGCCCATTCGACCCCTTTGGAAATCTGCATCGCCGTGCGCTCCCGCTTCAATAGGACAAGGAATATCCGAATATAGCCGGCCGGACCGTGATTTCCATATTGACATCCGGTTTCAATATTCGGATAAAAAATATCCGAATAAACATGCGGAGGAAAAGGCGATGGGCGGCAAGGCGAATCTGTTCGACAGGATTGCAGAGGGCCTTGTCTGGCTCGCCGCCCTGTTTGCGCTCGCGAACGGCGCGTTCATGCTGTTTCTCCCGATGGGCTGGTACGAGGCACTGCCGACGGTGCGCGCGACCGGGCCGGCGAACACGCATTTCATCGCCGATATCGGCATCGCCTATCTCGGTTGCGCGGTGATCCTGCTCTATGCGGTGATGAACCTGCGCATGCGATGGCTCGCGGCGCTCGCCGGCGGGCTCTGGCTGATGGCGCATGGCGCGCTGCATTTCTACGAACTCGTTACCGGGATCTGCTCTCCCGATCGCTTCTGGGCGGATTTTCCGGGCACGATCGGCGTTCCGCTGCTCGTGCTGATTGCCGTTGCGAGCCTGATCGTCCGCCGGCGGATCGCGCCTGCCGGCTTGCCGAAAAGCATCGTGCTCGGGCTCGCCGACCGGACCATGCCCGAGGAGAGCGCCTATATCCGCGAGATCGGGAAGGCGCCCGGCCATGCGTTTGAAAAGTTCCTGCACTTCATGCCGGCGAGCAACCACCGCCATGCGGCGCCGGCCAGCCTGGCCAGCGCCGCGCGGATCGGATCGGTGCTGGTCGAGGATTGCGGGCCCTGCGCGCTGACGTCTGCCAGCGGCGGGCTCGCCGACGGCGTCGACCGGGACCGGCTCAACGCGGCGCTGGCGGGCGGAGAAGGTCTCGACGCGGACGATGGCCTTGCCTTCCGGTTCGGCGAGGCGATCGCCCGGCAGTCGCCCGAAGCGGACCTGTATGGCGAGGAGATCGAAAAGCGTTTCGGCCGCACCGTGCGGCTCGAACTGGCGCTCGTCGCGGCGATGGTGCGCGCCTATCCGGCGATCAAGCGCGGGCTCGGGCTGACAACGGCCTGCTCTGCGACGCAGCTGTCGATCTAGGCTCAGGACCTATTAAAATGCTTGCGGAAAGGGTTGCGGATTGATTCAATGGCGGCGTGAAGGAGGCGCTGCCATGAGTGATCTGTTTTGGCTGTCGGAGGCGCAGATGCGCC